>ERZ773193.28-NODE-28-length-206745-cov-15.444661_pt1 | contig 206745 bp, 186 predicted proteins | sample MGYA00511110_ERZ773193 | MGnify/ENA primary metagenome ERZ773193 (study PRJEB29015, sample SAMEA2737784) | human gut metagenome | biome: human gut; feature: human-associated habitat; material: faeces | place: China | collected 2012 ... | reverse complement strand
CGATCTCCATTGAAAAATCGGAACTTCTGTCGCAGATGCTCAAGCGCGAGGGTATCCCGCACAACGTCCTGAACGCCAAGCACCATGAAAAAGAAGCCGAGATCGTCGCGCAGGCGGGCCATCTGGGCGCCGTGACCATTGCGACGAACATGGCGGGCCGCGGCACCGACATCATGCTGGGCGGCAACGCCGAATACATGGCAAAGAACGAACTGCGCAAGCAGGGCCTGTCCGACGAACTGATCGCCGAGTCCAATTCCTTCGCCGAGACGGAGAATCCCGAAATTCTGGCTGCCCGTGCGGCCTATACCGAAGCGTATAAGCGCTTCAAGGTCGAGACAGACAAACAGGCAGAACTTGTGCGGCAGGCAGGAGGCCTTTTCATCATCGGCACCGAGCGTCATGAATCGCGCCGGATCGACAATCAGCTTCGCGGCCGTTCCGGCCGCCAGGGCGACCCCGGCGAGACGCGGTTTTATCTGTCCATGCAGGACGATATCATGCGTCTGTTCGGCTCCGAGCGCATTATGAACATGATGGAGACGCTCGGCATCGACGAGGATACGCCCATCGACGCCAAAATTCTCTCCGGCGCGATCGAGAACGCGCAGAAGACCGTTGAGGGCCGCAACTTCCAGTCCAGAAAGAACGTGCTGGAATACGACGACGTGATGAATGTCCAGCGTAAGATCATTTACGAGCAGCGCCGCCAGGTGCTCGACGGCGAGGATCTGCAGAAGAACATCCAGTCCATGATGTGGTTCTATGTGGATACCTACGTTGCCAGCGCCTTCGGTGAGCAGCCGAAGCTGGCCGACAAGCAGCATTTCTTCGAGATGATGACGCATTTCGAGCCCATCTTCTTCCCCACGGGCACATGGCTTCTCTCCGACGAGGAGTTGGCCGCGCTCACGCGGGAGCAGGCGGAAGAGAAGATTTTGTCTCTCATGCAGCGCGCCTATGCCAAGCGGGAAGAGCAGTTCACATCTCCCGTCATGCGTGAAATTGAGCGCGTCGTAACGCTGCGCGTGGTCGATGAATTCTGGATGGATCACATCGACGCCATGGACGATCTGCGGCAGGGCATCCGCCTGCGCGCCTACGCGCAGACAGACCCCGTCATCGAGTATAAGCGCGAGGGCTTTGACATGTTCGAGGCCATGAACGACGCGATCAAGGAAGAGATCGTCCGCCGCGTCTTCCTTGTCCGGATCAAGACGAATGAGGAAATCAAGCGCCAGCGCGTGGCAAAGGTCACCGGCGAAGGTGCCGGCGGCGACAAGACTGTCAAGCGTCAGCCTGTCGTCAAGAAGATCAAGGTTGGCCCGAATGACCCGTGCCCGTGCGGCAGCGGCAAAAAATACAAAAAATGCTGCCGCGACAAGGATCTCGCCGCCGAACGCGGCCAGAACGCCAACTGACACTGTCTGAAAAAATCGTATGCGCCTGTCGGGGCCGATGCCCACATCAGCCCGTGCAGGCTGCACCATTTAAACGGAACGCTTCGGCGAATCCGCTGCTGCCCAGCGGGCCGATGTGGGCATCGGCCCCTACACATTGTAACTTCAATAAAGCACTGGTGCAAAGCTTCAGATGTTGCAATATATGCCGCGGGCGGCAGTCCATGCAGAGTATACCGAAGCGTTCTGCACGTTTTGCATCAAAACCTATGTTTCACACCATTCACCACGGAACACTTGAATATCTGACCGCCGACGCGCTCTGCGGGAGCGTGCACTGCTTCTCCACGCGCTTCGGCGGCGTGAGCGAGGGGGCTTTGTCCTCCCTCAATCTCGGCACGCACCGGGGCGATAAGCCGGAGAACGTGCGGGAGAATTACCGCATTCTCGGCGCTGCCGCCGGCTTTTCGCCGGAGGAGACGGTCTTCACCCGGCAGGAGCATACCGATCTTCTGCTGCGCGTCGGCGAACAGGACTGCGGCACGGGGCTGGAGCGGGAGCAGATCGCCGTCTGCGACGGGATCCTGACCGACGAGCCCGGCGTGGCGCTCGTCTGCTTCGGTGCAGACTGCACAACGCTGCTGCTCTTTGACCCAGTGCGGCAGGCCATCGCCGCCGTCCACGCCGGGTGGCGCGGAACGGCACTAGGGATCGCGTACAAGGCCGTTTTGCGCATGCAGACGGAATTTGGCTGCGCGCCGGAGCACATTCGCGCGGCCATCGGCCCGTGTATCGGCCGTTGCTGCTTTGAGGTCGGGCCGGAGGTGCCGGAGGCCATGCGGCAAGCGCTCGGCCCGGACGCGGAGGCGGCCATCGAGCCGCACGGCGAAAAATCGCACGTCGATCTGAAGCTTCTGAACCGCAGCTGGCTGGAAAAGGCAGGCGTGCGGGCGATTGATATCTGCCCGGACTGCACAAAATGCCAGCCGAACCGCTTCTGGTCGCACCGCGTGACCGGCGGAAACCGCGGCTCACAGGCCGCCATCATCCGGCTGAAAGGAGGCGCACCGGCATGAAGCGGAAGCTTTTGGTCCTTACGGCATTTGCGCTCTGTCTGGCGCTCCTTTGCGGCTGTACGACGATTGCAACGAGCGAATGGATGCAGAATCTTTTCCCCGTCGGCGACGAAGCCGTCGCCGCCCAGCAGACCGGCTCGGTTGATGGCTCGGACAAGCAGCAGGAGGTCAAGCAGGTCGTCACCGAGACGTATACGGCACTGGAGTCCTTCGGCCTTGCTTACCAGCCGGATTACGGCCTGCAGCCCTACAACTGCCAGAGTCTCAATAACCGCATCATCTTTTCCTTCCTCTATGAACCGCTGTTCGCCGTGACGAGCAGTTATGAGGCGGAGCCCGTTCTTGCCGAGACGTATTTCGTCACCGACGACGGCCGGACAACCACGGTGAAGCTTCGCTCCGGTGTTACATTCCACGACGGCAGCGCGCTTACGGCGGCGGACGCGGCGTATTCCATTGAATCCGCCAAGGGCTCTGACTACTACGGCTCCCGCCTGCGCTTTATCGTTTCCGCCGAAGCGCAGGACGATCTGACGCTTGTGCTCTCGACGAGCGAGGCATATGAATGCCTGCCGCTGCTGCTGGATATTCCCATCATCAAATCCGGCACAAAGGACGAGGTCAGCCCTCCGGGCACAGGCCCGTATGAATTTGCCGAAACAAAGCTGACACGCTGCAAAAATTGGTGGCGTGATACGCCGCCGCTGGTTGACTTTGACGAGATCGCGCTGACTGTCTCGTCCACTGCCGCCGACGTGCGCGACAATTTTGAGTACCAGAAGGTCAACATGGTTCTGACGGACCCGAACTCCTCCGCATTTGCGGGCTTCCACAACGACTTTGAACTGTGGAACGAGGAAACGACCATCATGCAGTACATCGGCTACAACATGAACTCGCCCGTTTTCTCCAACTACGGCCTGCGCGGCGCGATCACCTTTGCCATCGACCGCGAACAGCTGGTCGGGCAGACACTGGGCGGCTTTGCCGTGGCATCGACGCTGCCGTGCTCGCCCAATTCCCGGTATTACGACGTAAAGCTGGCCAACAGCTTCGCCTATGACACCGGCTCGTACTATGACCAGCTTGCCAGCGCCTCCGTCGAGGACGCGACCGGCGACGGCATTCTCGACCTCTACGTCCCCTCCAAGGGCTATTCCGTCCCGGTCGAGGGCACAATGATCGTCTGCTCGTCAAGCTATATCCGCGTACAGGCAGCGAACGAGGTTGCCAGAATGCTCAATTCCCTGGGCTTCAACATTACGGTCAAGTCCATGGAATATTCCGAGTACAAACAGGCGCTTTTGCAGGGGAATTTTGACCTGTATTATGGCGAGGTGCGCCTGTCTCCGAACTTTGACCTCTCGCCGTTCTTCGGCGCGACCGGCACGCTCAACTACGGCGATCTGGCAGACAGCACAATGATGAACCTGTGCAGCATGGCGCTTGTCAACAGCGGCAACACCTATAATCTCTATAAGCGTGTATGCGAGCGCGGGTATATTACACCCATCCTGTTCAAAAGCTATGCGCTCTACACCACGCGCGGCGCCGTAACAGAGCCGACACGCTACCTCGACTGGTTCCTGCCGTATACGGTGCAGACGGAAGAATAATGAAAAAACGCGGGAGGATACGCCCATGAAACGAATCCTGATGATCGGCACCGGCGGGACCATCGCGTCCGGGAAAACGGCGGAGGGCCTTATGCCGGAGTTGACGAGCGAGCAGCTTCTGTCGTTCGTCCCGGCGGTATCGTCGCTGTGCCGGGCCGAGTGTCTGCAGCTTCTGTCGCTGGACAGCACAAATCTTGCCCCAACGCACTGGCTTCTGATTGCAAAGGCCATCCGGGAGCGGTACGACCGCTATGACGGCTTTGTCATCAGTCACGGCACGGACACCATGGCCTATACCGCTGCAGCGCTCAGCTATCTCATTCAGGGCGCACGCAAGCCCATTATCCTGACCGGCGCCCAGAAGCCCATCAGCTTTGACTCAACCGATTCCAAGGTCAATTTGACCGACGCGTTTTTGTGCGCATGCAGCGACACGCTGCACGGCGTTATGATCGTCTTCAACGGCAAGGTCATTCAGGGCACGCGCGCCTGCAAAACGCGCTCAAAAAGCTACGAGGCCTTTTCCAGCATCAATTATCCGTATCTGGCCGTTTTGCAGGACGGCTGCATTTTACAGTACATCGAAAACGCCTGCCTGCCCGAGCCGGTCTTCTATGACACGCTCGACGAGCGCGTTGCGCTTCTGAAACTCATTCCCGGCGCGCGGGCAGAACTTGCGAGTTGGATGCTCCGGCACAACGACGCGCTGATTCTGGAAAGCTTCGGCGTGGGCGGCATCCCGTCCTACGACGGAAACGACTTTCTTTCCGTGCTGGAAGAGGGCATTCAGGCCGGGAAAACCGTCGTTCTGACCACGCAGGTGCAGAACGAGGGCAGCAATGTCGGCGTCTATCAGGTCGGGCATAAGATCCGCGAATGCCCGCAGGTGCTCGAAGCGTTCGACATGACGACCGAGGCCATCACGGGCAAGCTGATGTGGATTCTCGGCCAGACCAAAGACCCCGCCCGCATCCACCGCCTGTTCTACACCCCGGTTGCAAACGACATTCTGAACTATCACGCATAAAAATCCCGGCGCCGCACAGCTTTTGTGCAGCGCCGGATAATTTTTATGCTGTGAATTTGCGCGGAAGGCGTCATTCCCGCTCCAGCTTTGTGCGCAGGGAAATCAGGCGCGGGGTGGGCATGGAATCGAACTGCACCAGCTGCGCATTCTGCGCCGGATCGCGTTCCAGCACGGTTCCCAGCCCAAAGACGGCGTGGCGGACTCTCGTGCCGGGGGCAAACCCCTGCGAAAGCCCGCTCTCGTCCAGAAGGCGGGTGGAAAAGCCGATATATTCCCGCGCCTGCCGGATGAGGTCTTCGCGCGGGGTGTGCGTAAAGGTCAAAAGCGAATCGTCGATATCCAGCAGGAAGCGCGACGGATAGCGCGGGCTGCCGTCGAGATTGCGGCCCTCGGCCTCGGACAGATAGAGGGCCTTTTGTGCGCGCGTCATAGCAACGAAGCACAGCCGCCGTTCCTCCTCCATGCCGGGCAGCGTCCGCGTCTTTTTTGACGGGAAAATGCCCTCGTTCATCGCGCATAAAAACACATGCGGGAATTCCAGTCCCTTCGCGCTGTGGACAGTCATAAGCCGCACCTGATCGCGCGGATCGTCGAGATCAGCGTTTGTGAACAGCGCGACGTGCGCCAGATAATGCTCGAGCGTGCATTCCTCGCCGCAGGTCGTCTCGTAGGTATAGACCGACTGCTTGAGTTCGGCCAGATTGTCCAGCCGCATCTGGCTGCCCTCCGTGCGGAGCATGGCCTCATAGCCGCTTTCGTTCAGAACGGCGGCCAGCAGTTCGGAAACAGACATTTGATCATAAATGCCGGTGAACGATTCGATCAGCGAGACAAATTTCCCGCCCTTCGTCCCGCGCAGCAGTTCACTGTCCAGATTCCGGCGCAGTGCGTCGTAAAGCGAGCAGCCGTTCTGCGCGGCATAGTCCTTCAAAAACGCCATGCGGCGCTCGCCAAGGTTCCGCTTGGGTACGTTCGCAATGCGCAGGAACGACAGGTCGTCCCGGCAGGCGATCATGCGCAGATAACTCAGCGCGTCCTTGATTTCAGCACGGGCAAAGAACTGCACGCCGCTGTAGATCGTGTACGGGATTTTTTCCTTCAGGAGAAGTTCCTCCACGCCGCGCGTGATATAGTGCGCGCGGTATAAAACCGCCATATCGCGGTAGGGCGTCCCGGCCTCGTGGAGCGTTTTGATCTGCGCGGCGATCCAGCGGGCTTCCTGTTCGCTGTTGGCCGCGTGGTGGCACAGAACCGGCGCGCCGCCCGGCAGCATGGGCAGAAGGTCTTTTTTGATGCGGTTCGCGTTTTTCGCAATCAGACTGTTGCAGGCCGCAAGGATTTCCGGCGTGGAGCGGTAATTTTCCATCATCATGATGGTCTTCGCCGTGGGGTAGACCTTGTCAAAGTCCAGAAGATACCGCACGTCGGCCCCGCGCCATGTGTAGATGGTCTGGTCAGGGTCGCCGACAATGAACAGATTTTTGTGATAGTCGCACAGCACCTGCATCAAGGCGTACTGCGGCGGGTCAATGTCCTGAAATTCGTCGATCATGATGTATTCCAGCCGCTTTTGCCACTTGAGGCGGATATCCTCGTGCGTGCGGAAAATGTGGAGCGTGAAGACGATCAGGTCGTTATAATCCAGCGCAAAGCACTTCTTTTCCTGATAGAGATAACCGTAGAAGATACTATCTTTTGCGTTCTCGGCCTTCCAGTATTTTTCTTTTAATGTATCGAGCGGCAGCGTGAGCATATCCTCGTAATATTCGGGCCGCTCCTTCAGCTTCAGCATCTCGATCATGTCCCGCGCATGGGAGAACGTCATGTCGCGCAGCGTCAGCCCACGCTCTTCATAGATGATCTGGAGCATGGCGTCAATATCGCTGTTGTCGAGCACGAGAAAGCTTTTGGGATAGCCGACGGCGTGGCTGTCCTCCTGCAGAATGGAGACGCAGAAGCCGTGGAAGGTGTTGATATAGCCGGTATCCTCATCGCCGGTCAGGTTGTGGATGCGCTGGCGCATTTCGTTCGCGGCCTTGTTTGTGAACGTCACGCACAGAAGATTTCCCGGCAGAATGCCGAGCTCCGTCACCAGATACGCAAACCGCCGCGTCAGCGCCCGCGTCTTGCCGGAGCCCGCGCCCGCGATCACGCGCACAAAGCCCTCAGTCGATAAAACAGCCTCCCGCTGCGCCGCGTTCAGCCCCTCCAGCAACTCCATGATCGTGCCTCCCTTCAATGCGAACAAAATTTCTAGAATATCGTATCACATCGGAGACGCGCTGTCAATGCAAACAAACAGCGCGCTTCGGATGATCGAACCATCCAAAGCGCGCCGGGGTTTTTTAATTTACCATCGACAGCAGCGCGTCATACAGCGCCGAAGAGCCTGTATTCCAGTAAGACGCGGTTTCGCTGCCCTCGGAATGCGCGGTCAGGACAACGCGTCCGTTTGCTCCGACGGCAAGTGTGCAGAGCGTTCCGTCCGCACAGGACAGGAACAGCTGGATGCACGGAACGGGAAGCTGCGTGGAAGCATGGGAGGGCTTTGCATATGCTTCGCGCAGCAGCGTCCGAAGCGCTTCCAGACTGACCGCATCCGTGGAGCGTGACGTCGCTTCCTCTCCGGCCCGGTCGTATCGCTCAACCAGCTGGACGGACGACCAGTTCTCCGCCCCGCATACCTGCCCCAGCTGCCGCGAAGCTGCGCAGCCCATCAGAAGCACCAGCCACGCAGCCAGAAAAAGCGCTGTAAAGCGTTTCATTGGTTCGTTCTCCTTTCTTTCTGCCGCTTCCTGTTTTGCTTTCGCTGATCAAGCGTTGTACAGATCGTGATCCACCTGTAGGTTCCGCTGATCGTGAAGGCGACGATCGAAAGGCAGAGCGTCAGCACCTGATGCCGCTCCCATGGCCGCGCAGACAGCGCGCAAAGCGCAAAAACGTCAGCGGCAACCACCAGGGCGCTCAGAATAAAAAGAATCACCGGACCAACCAGGGATTTTTCCTTCTCTGTCGTTCGCATAAGCTTCCTCCCAATCTGTCGTCCATGCGGCGTTTCCCTGCATACATTTTGAGTATCCAGCAGCGATTATCGCTATTTATAGTATATTCTCCCCTCTATACTTGTCAATGCTTTATATTGACTTTTATAAAATACTGTACTATAAAACTATTGTCAACGCCCTCATCCGGAAGGAGGGAGGCCTATGGCGAAGCAGGAGGATTCCGGGCATTCGTTTTTGGCGTATTTCAAGCGAGCAACCAGCCCGTTGGCCGTTTTGCGGATCTTATCCGACAGGCCGATGTATGGGTATGAACTGATTCAGGAATTAAAACAGCGTTCGGGCGGAAAATACCAGCTTTCCCTGCTGTATCCCGTCCTGTACCGGCTGGAGGAGCAGGGCTATCTCGAAATCAGTTCCAGTGAGATCGTAGACGGCCGTGCGCGGAATTACTATGCCGTTACACCTGCCGGACGGGACTATCTGCGGCAGACGCTGGCCGAGTATGCCGAGATTTCCGGTGTGTTTCAGCAGCTGATGGAGGATTGGGACGGACATGAAGCATAATGACGCCGTGATCCGGCAATACTGCCGGGCGGTTGGAAAACGGCTGCCGCTCCCGGCGGCGCAGCGCAGACAGCTGCTGACCGGGCTGCGGGAGGAGTTGACCGAATCCGCGCCGGACTGCACCATGCTGGACGCGCTGATTGCCCATGTCGGCACACCGGACGAGGCCGCGCAGGAACTTTTAAGCGGAATCGCGCCGGAACGCGTGCAGGCCTATCAGAAAAAGCTGCACCGGCGGTATCTTTTGGCCGCTGTGCTGATCGTCGTGATCGTCTGCTGTGCAGCACTGATCTATGCGCAGGTGATGATGGACAGTTCTGTTGCATATGCGGAAGAGCATATTACCATCCTGCCCACAACTGATCTGTCCGCAGCCGGACAATAGCACCAGGCGGTCATGCCGCAAAACCGGCGCTTGTGTGTATTCTTTTTATCTGCGCCTTTGTGACCCTTCACCCGCAGACGACAAGTTCTCGCAATCCCCTTTTCCCTCAATATACGAACCCGCGCGCATCCTGACGATGCGCGCGGGTTCCCTTTTTACCGGAATACGCAGAATTCCAAGTACCTGCCTATAGGAATTGACAGTTAGAAAGTCAGACCGCTGTGCCCCTGCAGAACAATACGAACAGGTTCCTCACACATATCCATACATCCCTCGGACGGAGACTTCGCCGGAGGCGATGGCGGCTTTGGCGCCGTCGGGGTAGGTGACGAGGAGGGCGGCTTCGGCGTCGATGCCGTCGGCGTGGGCGTAGGCCACGTCGTCGCCCCGGACAAGCTTGACATCCTGCCCGATGGTGATGCAGTGCGCAGAAAATTCTTGCAGCCAAGCGTCTTTTTCAGTAAACAGCGCCTGTTCCATCTCAGAAAGCGACCGGACAAGGGCGGCGGCAAGGCGCGCGCGGTCGGGCCTTTGGCCGGTAAACGCTTCCAGACTGATTGACATGGCGCTGACCTCAGGCGGGAGTTCGACCTGCTCACAGTTGATGCCGATGCCGACGACGGCGTAATCGACCTCGCGCGATTCGGCCTCGATGCCGATCTCGGTGAGGATGCCGCAGAGTTTTTTTCCGCCAAGCACAAGGTCGTTCGTCCATTTGATATCGGGATACACACCGCTGACCGCGAACACCGCCCGTGCGGCGGCAACCGCGACCATGGCCGTGAGGTGCATGAGCGCCTCCGGCTTTGCGTGCGGGCGCAGGATCACGCTGAAATACAGGCCGCCCGGCGGGGAGACGAAGGTACGGCCCCGGCGGCCCCGTCCGGCGGTCTGGCAGCCGGTCAGGATGGCCGTGCCGTCCGGCGCTCCCTCGGCGGCGAGGCGCTTGCAGGCGTTGTTCGTAGAATCCACGCTGGGCACGGCAGTCGTCAGTGCCTGCCACGGGTGTCCAGACAGATGTGCACGCACGAGCGCCGTATCGAGCCGTTCGGGCACAAACGCGAGCGTATAGCCGCGCTTCGGCGCGGCGTCAATTCCATAGCCCTCCTGCCGCAGCTGGTCGATGGTCTTCCAGACGGCGGCCCGGGTCACGCCGAAGGTCTTGCAGATGCCCTCGCCGGAGACGGGTTCCCGCGCATTTAACAGCAGGGAGAGAACTTCTTCTTTCAACATGATAATTATCCCCTTGATTTTTCGTTCAGTTTCGTGTATTGTAAACCTGTTTCTAAATTCGGTTTACAAAAGGAGAACTTCTTATGCAGCACAGAAAGACATTGATGCTGGTTCTGACGGCACTGTTCGCCGCGCTGACGGCAATCGGCGCATTTTTCAAGATTCCCTTCGCGCTGGCGGCGATTTCGCTGCAATTCCTGTTCACGGCCATGGCGGGCATTCTGCTCGGCGCGGGATACGGCGCGCTGTCGCAGGGCGTGTATGTGCTGATTGGGCTGGTCGGCGTGCCGATTTTCGCGCTGGGCGGCGGATTTTCCTATGTCCTGCAGCCGACGTTCGGCTTTTTGCTGGGTCTGATCCCGTCGGCGTTTGTGATTGGGAAGCTGGCGAAGCGGCCCCTGACCTTCTGGGGGACGGCGCTTGCCATGCTGGCAGGGCTGGCCGTTCTGTACGCAATCGGCGTGCCGTATATGGCGCTGATTGCAAACGCATATCTGGGCAAAGGGCTGACGTTCTGGCAAATCATCAAAAACGGCATGCTGATCTATCTGCCGGGCGATCTGCTGAAAATTGCGCTGGGAAGCTTTCTATGCGTCGCCATCACGCGGCGGCTGCCGCAGGTGTTCGCGGCGGCCTGATCTCCGCTTTTCCTTTATAGAATCACACTTTTTGCCGCTTGTCAACTGTGTGCGTCATCGGTTACTTGGGCGGTTCTTGCCAAAAGCGCCCAAACAGGCGTATCCCGTTTCGTGCATTTTTCCGAATTGCGCCTTGACAGACACGCGGCAAACCGGTACAATGTAGGGTAGGATTTGTATGGCTGTAATGGGACTTGGGGAAGCTCATTGCGCTTTATGATTCAAGTCGCCGGAGTGCCGGCGTACCCAATACTGAAAACAGGAGGTGTGATTCGCAGTTTATGGAATTTAATACGCTATGCCTCATCCTTAGCATCGCGGCAATCGTGCTCTGCGCGGTTTTCTTCGCGGCCGGCGTTCTGTACCGCAAAAAGGTTGCGGAAAAGCAGATCGGTTCCGCCGAAGAGGAAGCCCGGCGCATCATCAACGAAGCCATCAAGGGCGGAGAAAGCAAAAAGCGCGAAATGCTGCTCGAGGCTAAGGAAGAGATCCATAAATCACGCAGCGAATATGAGCAGGAGGTCAAGGAGCGCCGCGCGGAAGTCTCCAAGCAGGAGCGCCGTCTGCAGCAGAAGGAAGAAGCCCTTGACAAGAAGATCAATCTTCACGAGAAGAAAGAGGACGAGTTGGCCAAGAAGATCGCGGCCATCGACAAGAAGCAGGAAGAGGTCGATTCTCTCAAGCGCAGCCAGATGGAGGTTCTGGAAAAGATCTCCGGCCTGACGCAGGACGAAGCCAAGGCCTATATCCTCAAGGGCGTCGAAGACGATGTGCGCCACGAGACCGCGATGAAGATCAAGGAGATCGAGGCGCAGATGAAGGAGGAGGCCGATCAGACGGCCCGCGAGATCATCGCCACCGCCATCCAGCGCTGCGCGGCAGACCATGCCGCCGAAACGACCGTCTCCGTCGTACCGCTGCCCAACGATGAAATGAAGGGCCGCATCATCGGCCGCGAGGGCCGCAACATCCGCACCCTTGAAACCATCACCGGCGTTGACCTCATCATCGACGACACCCCGGAGGCCATCACGGTTTCCTCGTTCGATCCCGTCCGCCGTGAGGTCGCACGGCTTGCGCTTGAAAAGCTGATTGCCGACGGCCGCATCCATCCGACCCGCATTGAAGACATGGTTGAAAAGGCTCGCCGCGAGGTTGACCACACCATCAAGGTTGAAGGCGAACGCGCGACGTTTGAAACCGGTGTCCACAATCTGCACCCCGAACTCATTAAGCTTCTGGGCCGCCAGAAATACCGCACGTCCTATGGCCAGAACGTGCTGAACCACTCCATTGAGGTTGCGCACATTGCGGGTCTGATGGCGTCCGAACTTGGCGTCGATGTGACGCTGGCAAAGCGTGCCGGTCTGCTGCACGACCTCGGCAAGTCCGTTGACCATGAGATGGAAGGCAGCCACGTCCAGTTGGGCGTCGAACTCGCCAGAAAGTACAAGGAGAACCCCGTCGTCATCAACGCCATCGAGGCGCACCATGGCGATGTTGAGCCGCAGACCGTTATTGCCTGCCTCGTACAGGCCGCCGACGCAATCTCCGCTGCACGCCCCGGTGCACGCCGTGAGAACGTCGAGAACTATATCCGCAGGCTCGAAAAGCTGGAAGAACTGACGAACTCCTTCCCCGGCGTCGAAAAGGCCTACGCCATTCAGGCCGGCCGCGAGGTCCGCGTAATGGTCAAGCCCGAAGAGGTTACAGAGGACAATATGATCCTTTTGGCCCACGATCTTGCCAAGAAGATCGAGTCCGAACTCGAGTACCCCGGCCAGATCAAGGTCAACGTCATCCGCGAAACGAAAGCAGTCGAATACGCGAAATAAAACCAACGGCGCCCGGGCAGATGCCCGGGCGCCGATTTTTTCTGCAAGCTTCAGATTTTCATGGCTGCTTCGTAGGCACGCCAGACGACGGAACGGAGATTTCCGACGCGCAGGCAGTCGCCGACCAGCTGCACATTCTTGTGGCCCTTTTCCTCCACAAGCGGTGTGGATATATAGCCGGCGGAGGAAATAACCGTGTCGCACGGGATCTCGACGGCGGAGCCGTCCTTCGCCGCGCAGACGATGGGGCCGTCTTTGACCTCGCGGAGCGTCGTTTCCAGATAGACAGGAACCTGCTTCCACGCAAACCACTCACGCAGATACGAACTGTTTGCAAGACAGACGCCCTTCTGGGACACCAGATCGTCCTTCATTTCGACAATCGTAACGTCCTTGCCCTGCATTGCGAGTTCATATGCGATCTCGCAGCCGGTCAGACCGCCGCCCACGACGGCGATTTTTTCACCCACTGGCGCGCCGAGCAGATACTCGCAGGCTTCGAGCATCTTCTCATGGCCGGGAACCTTTTTAAGCACGCGCGGGGTCGAGCCGGTGGCGATGATCACGGGATCGGAGCCAAAGGATTCGATCTCCTTGACCTCCGTATTCAGCCGGACCTCAACGCCAAGCTTTTCCATCTCGCGGCGGTACCATGTCAGAAGGTCACGGAGCTTGCCCTTATAGCTTTCGGACGAGGCCGCAATGAACGTGCCGCCAAGCACACCGGACTTTTCATAGATAATCGGCGTATGGCCGCGCAGCGTCAGCACGCGGGCAGCCTCCATGCCGCCGATGCCGCCGCCGACGATATGAACAGTCTTCGGCTCATTCGTCTTTTTGATATAGTGCTTGTCCCACTGCATCATCTCCGCGTTGACCGCGCAGCGCGCCAGATGCAGAGAGTCGCTCAAATCCTGATCGTTCGGCACGCCCTTATAGTGGCACATGTTGAAGCAGCCATTGTGGCAGAGAATGCACGGGCGGATATCGGCCTCGCGGTCTTCGAGCACCTTGGTAAACCATTCCGGGTCAGCCAGGAAGTTGCGAGCAAAGCCCGCGCCGTCAAGTTTTCCTGCAGCGACGGCCTCGGCTGCGGCATCCAGCGTCATGCGCCCCGCGCAGACGACGGGGATATCGACGAAGTTTTTGATATGCTCGACCTCGGCCAGATTGCAGTTTTCAGGCATATACACCGGCGGATGCGCCCAGTACCACGCGTCATAGGTTCCGTTGTCGCAGTTGAGCATGTCATAGCCTGCGTCCTGCAGGAATTTCGCGGCAATCTCGGACTCGGCCATGTCGCGGCCCGCCTCGACGTAGTCCTCACCAGGCAGCGCGCCCTGCCGGAAACCCTTGGTCTTCGAGACGACGGAATAGCGCAGCGACACCGGGAAATCCGGGCCGCAGGCGGCCTTGATGGCCTTGACGATCTCAGCGGCGAAGCGGTAGCGGTTTTCCAGACTGCCGCCGTACTCATCCGTGCGCTTGTTGACGTAGTGGAGCGTAAACTGGTCGAGCAGATAGCCCTCATGGACAGCATGAACTTCCACGCCGTCAACGCCCGCGTCCTTGAGCAGCTTGGAGCTCTTGGCGAACGAGTCAATGAACTCCTGAATTTCCTCCTTCGTCATCTCGCGTGACGGCAGCTTGTCCGACCACCGGTTGGGTGACGGACTGGCCGTGGCCGTGATCTTGTCGAGATCCATGACCGGCTTCGACAGCACACGCAGCACGGGATTGTTATAAAGCTTTTCCATCATCTCGGACACGGTAAAGCTGCGGCCGAAGCCCGCCGTCAGCTGCACGAACAACTTCGCGCCCGTCTTGTGGAATTCCGGCATCCACTTTGCCAGATCGCCGTACATTTTCTTGTTCTTGTGCAGCCACTGGCCGTACATTGGGTTATACACCGGCTGACAACCGGGCAGGACAAGACCGGCGTTGTTTTTCGCAACCTCCAGAATGAAGCGTGCGCCGTCCTTGTCAAAATGGTTCCATTCCATCCAGCCGAACAGGTCTGTGCCGCCCATGCTGGTGAGCACGATGCGGTTCTTGATCTCGACCTTGCCGATCTTCCACGGCGTCAGCAAAGGCTTATAGCGTTCCTTCAAAACGATTCTCCCCTTTTTATTTGTGATGCGCGGACGCTTCCGCGTACCTGCTTACTTTCAGTTTAAACGAAAGCGCGCCAAATGTCACGGTTTATTTTCACAAATCTGCCCAAAAGCGCTGCAAATCCCTTGACAGTGTGTAGTCCTGTCTTTATGATAAGCCTATAACTTCTATATGTAATCGAGGGACTTATGCTCAATCAATTTTCGAGAACGCAGCTTCTGCTCGGCGCGGAGGCCATGGAAAAGCTGAAGGGTGCGCATGTGGCCGTGTTCGGCATCGGCGGCGTGGGCGGCTATGTCTGTGAAGCGCTTGTGCGCAGCGGTGTCGGCGCGTTTGATCTTGTCGATGACGACAAAGTCTGCCTGACGAACCTCAACCGGCAGATCATTGCCACACGCAAGACCATCGGCAAATACAAGGTTGAGGTCATGCGCGACCGCATTCTGGAGATCAACCCGGACTGCGATGTGCGCGTGCACCAGTGCTTCTATTTGCCGGAGACGGCGGATCAGTTTGATTTTTCGACGTACGACTATGTGGTCGATGCCGTCGATACCGTAACAGCCAAGGTCACGCTGGTTCTGGAGGCGCAGAAGGCGGGCGTCCCCATCATCAGCTGCATGGGCGCGGGCAACAAACTCGACCCGACCCGCTTTCGCGTAGCCGATATCTACAAGACCAGCGGCTGCCCGCTGGCGCGCGTGATGCGCACGGCGCTCAGAAAGCGCGGCGTGAAGCATCTGAAGGTCGTCTATTCTGACGAAATTCCGACCAGGCCCATTGAAGACATGTCCATCAGCTGCCGCAGCCACTGCATCTGCCCGCCGGGCGCCAAGCACAAGTGTACCGAACGCCGCGATATCCCAGGCAGCACGGCTTTCGTACCGTCTGTGGCAGGGCTGATCATTGCGGGTGAGGTCGTAAAGGATCTCGCAAAACGCTGAGGAGGGACTGCTTATGAAACTCATGATCGCATCGGATATCCACGGCGCGGCAGGCTATTGCCGTGACCTGCTTTCCGCGTTTGACCGGGAAGGAGCAGCCCGACTCCTGCTTCTGGGTGACATTCTCTACCACGGCCCGCGCAACGATCTGCCGGACGAATATGCCCCCAAACAGGTGCTGGCCATGCTCAACGAACGGCGAGACCGGCTCTTCTGCGTCCGCGGCAACTGCGACACGGAGGTTGACCAGATGGTGCTGAACTTCCCGATTCTGGCCGATTACAGCATCTTCCCGGTTGGAAACCGGCTGATCTACGCCACGCACGGCCACGTCTACAACACCGCGCACCTGCCGCCGCTCTGCCCCGGCGATATTCTCCTGCACGGCCATACACATGTACCCGCGTGGGAGCCGTTCGGCGAGGAAAACCTCTATTTGAACCCCGGCTCTGTCTCCATTCCGAAAAACGGCTCCGCACGCGGCTATCTGACGCTGGAAGACGGCGTTTTTCAGTGGAAAACGCTTTCCGGCGACGTATACCATACGCTCACGCTGTAATATGGTGCTTATACACAGCAAAAACAGGCTTCCCATCGAACCCGTTCGATGGGAAGCCTGTTGTCTGTTTGCCGGTTCATTCGCCCTTGACTTTGTAGCCGCAGATGCGGATAGCAGCCTTCGCAAGTTCTGCCGTCGGGTCAACAAATGGCCCGGGCTGCGGCAAAGTATCGGCGATAATAGGCAATTCCGTGCAGCCGAGGATAAAATAGTCCGCGCCGCGCGCGCGAAGTCCGTCCAGAAGCGCCTGCCATGCACCCTGCTCCGGTTCAAGCGGCTTGGATGCCTTCACAACATCGTAGATCAGGTGCATCAGCACATCCTGCTCGCCTTCGTCCGGCACAAGACAGTGCACGCCCTGTGCATTCAGCGCCTTTTCATAAAGGCCGGTTGCAAGCGTGCCCTTCGTTGCGAGGATTGCAGCGGTCTGGCCGGGAAAATCCTTTGCGCATGTCTTCGCCGTAGCCTCGAGCATACTGAGAAACGGCAGGCTTGTCATGGCCTGCAGGCGGGGAAGGAAATAATGCGCGGTGTTGCACGGCATGATAACGCAGTCCGCGCCGCAGCGCTCCAACGAGCGCAGAGCCGAGGCCATTTCCGGCACAGGATCCGGCCCGCCGGATAAGATCGCTGCCGTGCGGTCTGGAATGCGAGCGTTGGAATCGATATAGACGCGGATGTGCTCGTTGTCGCAGGCTGCATCTGTCAGAAGCGTGATCTTGCGGAACAAATCCGCCGTTGCAAGCGGTCCCATGCCGCCTAAAATGCCGATAGTCTTACCCATGGCGATTCCTCCTTGATGGGAAATATCTGATATAGAAAGAGGGGACGGACTGTTGTCCGTCCCCCTTTTATTAGGACTTGATTGTCAGTTTGAACGAATTAGCCCTTGATTGCGCCCTGATCGTCAACCGTGATGACGGTAGCGAAGTCGGAAGCAGTCTTGCTGATGTCGTTGCTGACGGTGATGACGCCGTTGTACATATCAGCGACCATCGCCTTGTAGTCGTCCTGCGTGAAGCTGTCGGACCACTGCGTACCCTCGCCCATCGGGATCTGAACGTAGTTCGCTTCGGGATCGTCCGCGGAGACGAGGCCCAGCGTTGCGATCTTGCCAACGTAGTTTGCCCAGTTGCCGTTGATGATGACGTCGTTCAGCGTGTCGTAAGTAGCGGGGTACAGGCCCTTCATAGCAGAGGTAACGGTCAGGCCGTCAACACCCGCATAGTTTGCAATAACGCCAGCCTGGTCAACGTCAACGCCGATGACCTTGCCGTTCGCCTTCTTGGCAGCGTCAACAGCGGAGGTGTAGATGCCGCCGCCGCAGGCGAAGACGACCTCAGTGCCGTTTGCATACCAGGTATCCATAACAGCAGTGATGTCAGCATCGCCGAAGAACTGGCCGCCGTAGACGTACTTCACAGTGACGTCGGACAGGCCCAGATCGGCAGCCGCAGCGTCAACGCCCTGCACGAAGCCGTAGCCATAGCGGATAACGGCGGGAACAGCCATGCCGCCCAGGAAGCCGAGGCTCTTGTAGCCCAGCTTGACAGCAGCGTAACCGGCCATGTAGCCGCAGAGCTCTTCCTGATAGATTGCGCAGTAGACATTGCTCATGTCAACATACTTTTCGAGATCCCAGTTGTCGGGGTTGTAGTCATAGCTCTCGCCAGCCTTGGCAACACCGGCCTCGAGCAGGTCGCCCTTGGCAACGTCGAGCGCGATGAACTTGACATCGGGGAATTCCGGAGCAGCCTCGACGATCGCGCCGCCGAATGCATAGCCCGGCATAACGATGACGTTGTAGCCTTCGTCAACAGCCTTTTCGATCATGGCAACACGGTCAGCAGTGTTGTCGCCGGCGGGCTTGAAGTAGCTGAACTGTACGCCGTTGTCCTCGCAGAAAGCCTTGCAGGCTTCGTAGGTGGTCTGGTTGAAGGACTGGTCGGTGATATCGCCGTAGTCGGTGATCATGGCGACAGCGTACTCGGTGTTGTCAGCCGGCTCTTCGGTGGGTTCTTCTTCCTTGGTCTCCTCAGCGGGAGCGGGCTCTTCGTCCTTGGTCTCTTCTGCGGGAGCGGGAACCGGGGTGGTTTGTTCGGGTTCGTCGGTGGTCTCTGCGGGCTTGGATGCGCAGGCAGCCAGGCTCAGGACCATGACCAGAACCAGAAGCAGTGCAAGATACTTCTTCATTTGAAAATCTACCTCTTTCATAATATTATTCCGTGCCGGACTGCGGCAGGCCGTACCCCGGCGTCAGAATTGCCCCCTCATAGGGGGAGCAATTTTGATTATATCAGCTTTCGCTGCTGATTGCAATGACTTTTCACAGCTTCTTCCATGTTTTTCACAGCTTTTTTGCCTGCAGCATCCATTTCAGGATCCGGATTGCTGCCTTTTCCAGACCGATGCGGTCGGAACGGAGCGTTTCATCGCCCCAGAGCATGCCGCCGTAGCCGCAGTCGAGCAGCCATGCGCGCAGAAGCGGACTGTTTTCCGTGAGCCGCTGGCCGGAGATGGCGCAGTCCGGCAGCTTTGCCGCGCGGCAGCCGTCTGCGGCAATCTCAAACGGAAGACCATACACGTCGCGCAGCGCGGACTGGGAAACGGAGACGGCCTCCGGCAGGCTCTGTGCGTGCAGCACAGCCGTCCCATAGGGCCACGCGCCACCGGCCAGCGCCGCCGTCATGGTGCCGCAGACGACCGGGTCCTCCGACCATTTTTCTGCGAACCGCGCCTCCTGCGGCGAACGCATTATGCCTGTATCCGGCCCCAGCCAAAGCTGAACGCCAAGTTCTGCCATTTCAAGGCCCACCGCGCGTCCGACGGCCCGGACGGTTTCCGGGTCAAACGAGCAGGCCAGCTGCGCGGGCGCGGGGAAGACCGTCGCGCACTGCCGCCGGACAATCTCGCCCGTTTCCTCATCCGGGATATCGCGCAGCAGGCGCAGCCCCTGCGCGCCGCCCGCAATCTGTACGGCGGGAATGCCGTAGCGCTCGATCGCCGCCGACGCACCAAGCGCGCCGGGGACGGATACTGCCTCTCTGCCGAAGCCGCAGACCAACCGCTCCAGATTTTCCGTGTCCATATCGGCCACGAGATGGAACACGCTGCACCGGCCCTCGCGCACGTCAGCAAGCGTATGATGCTCCCCGTCCGGGCGGCAGCCGGTAAATTCCCGGCCCTTTCTGCGGCTGCGGCGGGGCAGATTGCGATCCGAAAAGCGGATGGCGTGTTTGTGCGCCTGCTCGATCTCGGCCAGATCCTCAGGGAACTGGAAGCAGACGTTTTCCGGCCGCGTGCGTTCCTGTGCGGCAGACAGTGTAAGCGGCTCCGCCGCCTGCACCACGGCGCTGCGCGTCAGGCGGATAGAGCCTGCCAGATAGCAGGCGCGGCTGCTTGTCCCGATACGGATATCATAATACCCCGCATCCAGCACGAATGCGTGTGCGTGTTCGCGGTAGACGGAAAGTTCTGTGATAGGGAAGCGCAGCGTGACCGTCTGACTCTCGCCGGGGGCGAGCAGGCGGCTTTTCTGGAAGCAGTCCAGAAAGCTTACCGGCCGCGTCAGATCGCCCTCAGGCCGCGTTACATAGACCTGCACAAGTTCGCTGGCGGCAAATTCCTCTCCGGTGTTGACCAGCTCCGCGCTCACCGTCACATCGCAGCCGTCAAGCCCGGCCGAGACGCTGCCGAACGCAACCGTCCCATAACTCAGGCCGTGGCCAAACGGATAGCGCACGGGGACGCCGAAGGAATCAAAATAGCGGTAGCCCGTAAACTGGTCTGCTGCGGCGCTGGCGTCGGAAAACGCCTCCGCATGCTCGGGCCAGCTGAAGGAAAGATGGCCGGCCGGCATGACCTTCGCCGTCAGCACGTCGGCAAGCGCCCCACCCGCCTCCTGCCCCGCAAGGCCGAGAAAGACGATTGCGCCGCACGAGAGCGCAGCCTCGTTCAACTCGATAAAGCCCGGCGCAGCCAGCACGAGCACCGTCCGGTCGAATACAGACGTGACGCGCGTGAGCATAGCCGTCTCCTCGTCGGTCAGCTGGAGGCTATAGCGCTCCGGCGTCCTGCCGATGACGACGACAGCCGCCGCGCAGTCATGGCGCAGGGCCCCAAAATCGAGCGTTGTCAGCGGCATTTCGCTGCCCTCCGGGTGTTCTACCGCCCATGTGCGGTATTTGCGGGCCAGAAGCGCGTCTGGCCTGACCGTCTCGCTTGCTGCAAGTCCGTCCAGGACGCCGATTGCACGCCACGGCGTCATCGTTTTGTCGAAAGCGGGCGTCTGAAGCTGTTTGATGCCAAACACCGCGACAGGCAGCGGCGCACCGTCCTCCTGCGGCAGCAGCGGGAGCGTCCGGTTCTTGTTCTGCAGCAGCACGATTCCGGCAGCGGCAGCAGCGCGCGCAGTCAGCGCGTGGTCGCTCATTCTGAGTGTGATATCCATATGTGTTCTCCTATTTTATTGTCAAAGTATGTCGAGCCTGTTTTAACAGGCGGGAATGCAATTTCTGTAGGGGCCGACGACTCTTGTAAACAATCTGGGCTTGACAGACTCTGTTGGCCCGTTGGAAGCAGTGCTTTTTCAGAAATCTTACGGCGAATACAGATATGCCTGCACGCATGGTTGTAGGGGTCGATGCCCACATCGACCCCTACAGTCAAGTGGGTAAGTGCATACGAATTCGCCGAGAATTTTTGATGATTCGGTGCATTCTGCTGGGCGGACAGAGTCGTCCACCCCTATAAACGGGTAGGAATATGTTTATAGCTTCCCAGCTTTCCGGCCACATAGCCGGACGACCAGGCCCATTGCAGGTTGTATCCGCCGCAGTCGCCGTCGATATCCAGAACCTCGCCGCAGGCGAACACACCGGGAGCAAGCCGGCTTTCAAGCGTGTCGGCGCGGAATTCCGCCGTCCGGACACCGCCAGCCGTCACCTGCGCGCTCTCAAAGCCGGAAACACCTGTAACGGGGAGAGAAAAATATTTAATTGCATTTACCAGTGCGTCCAGCGCCGCGTCGGAAACGGACGCAAGCGGCTGCGCGCCGAGGCCGCGGGCATGGCAGAGCGTCTTGCCGAGGCGCGGGTGAAGCATGCCGGAAAGCAGTTCCTCGCCAGCCAGTACCGGGAACGCTGCGCGCCGCGCCTGCAAAAGCCCTCGCACCTGCGGCGCGGGATAGTCCCGCAGAAAATCGAGCAGCAGTTCGGCGCCCTGTGCCTGTCCCGCTGCCCGCGAAAGCGCGAATGCAACTGGGCCGGAAACGCCCGTCTCTGTAAACTGCGCCTCGCCCGCGTCCTCCTGTATTGTTCTGCCGTCTGCGCGCAGGCGCATGCGGCAATCTGCCCGCACGCCCTTCAGCCCCCGGATAGGAGCCGGGTCCGTGCGGATCTGCGTGAGGCTGGGGTGCAGCGCCGTACGGCTGTGGCCAAGCTGTGAAAGCAGTTCATAGCCGGACATTGTTCCGCCCAGCGCCTTTCCCGCGCAGCCGCCGCAGGCGACGATCAGCTTATCGCCGAAATACGCGCTGCCGTCCGCGCCCGTAACCTGATAGCCGCGCGCTTTTTTCTTCACGTTCTGCGCGTCGAAGCCGCAGACAAGTTGCACACCCGCCTGTGCGGCGGCGAACCGCAGCACATCCACGACACTGTTGGCCTGATCAGAGAGAGGATAGACCCGCCCGGACGGCTCCGCCGCAGTCAGCAGGCCCAGCGCGTGAAAAAAGTCCAGCGTAGTGTTTCCATCAAACCGCGAAAGTGCGGCGCGGGCAAAGCCCGCGTCCTGCCCGTGATAGTGCTCCGGGGATAAATCGAGGTTCGTCAGGTTGCACCGGCCGTTGCCGGTGGCGAGCAGCTTGCGCCCGACACGCGACTGCCGTTCAAGAACGGTGACGGTATTTCTTTCATCCTGCGCGGCAGAAAGCGCGGCCATCAGTCCGCTGGCTCCGCCGCCGAGAATCAAAACCTTCATGTGCTGCTCCTTGCTGCGATGAACTGCGGCCGGGAAGCCCGGCGCGCCAAAGCCTCCTCTTGCCGTGCCCCGCACGGGAAGGGGAGGTGGCATTTGCGAAAGCAAATGGCGGAGGGGATGGGGTACGGGGTTCAGAGTACTCTGCAATTTGTGTGTACAAAATCCCCTCAGGCCCTTCGGGCCAGCTCCCCTTTATTCAAAGGGGAGCCTTAAGGCATCACCGCACAATTGTGTCTGCGTGCCTCGCCGGGGCTTTCCCGCCAATTCTGCGGTTTGAAAAACGAGAAATACACAAAGTATTCCTTCGTTTTCCAAACCTTGACTTGACGAAAAATCCCACGCCGAGTCATCTTGCCAAATTATGCGGTGACGCCTTAATTTACTTACTGCATTCGCTGCTCCAGTGCGGCCAGGCGCAGACTGGCGCAGAAGATCTCCATCGCCTGCTCCAACTCCTCAACCGGGGGCAGGGACGGGGCAATGCGGATGTTGGAATCCTGCGGGTCGCGGCCATAGGGGAACGTCGCGCCCGCACCGGTCATGACGACACCGGCTTCCTTGCACAGTGCCAGCGTGCGCTTGGCAAGCCCCGGGGCCGTGTTGACCGAAACGAAATAACCGCCTTTCGGCCGCTGCCAGGACGCAATGCCGAGCGGCGCGATCTCGGTGTCCAGATGGCGCAGAACGCACTGGAACTTCGGGTTCAGAATGGCTGCGTGCTTCTTCATAAGTTCCAGCGTGTGGGCCTTGTCCTTTAAAAAGCGCACATGGCGCAGAGAGTTGACCTTGTCATAGGAAATGGTCTGGATGCCGATGAGTTTTTGCAGATACGCCTGATTGGCCTCGCTCGTAGCCATAACGGAGAAGCCCGCGCCGGGGAGCGTGACCTTGGACGTGGAGGCAAATTCATAGACCATGCCGTCGTTTCCCGCCTCGCGGCAGAGCGTCAGGATGTCCCGGAAGGGAACAAATTCGCCGTCAAACTCATGGATGCAGTAGGCGTTATCCCACATGAGGGCAAAATCGGGCGCGGCGGGCTTCAAAGCCGCGATGCGCGCGATCGTCTCGTCGGAATAGACGATGCCGTCGGGGTTGGAGTATTTCGGCACGCACCACATGCCCTTGACAGCCGGGTCCTTGACCGCTTCTTCGACCTTGTCCATGTCGGGGCCGGTGGGGGTCATAGGAATTGTAATGAGTTCAAAGCCGAACGATTCGGTGATTTTAAAATGGCGGTCGTAGCCGGGCGCCGGGCAGAGCCACTTGACGGTATCCAGCTTGCACCACGGCTTTTCCGAACGTGCAAGACCGTGCGTATAGCCCTTGCTGACCAGATCGTACATGAGCGTCAGCGATGCGTTGCCGCCGATGAAGCACTCTTCGCTCTTGCAGCCGAGCACATCCGCCCAGTATTCCTTTGCTTCCTTGAGGCCGGACAGTTCGCCGTAGTTGCGGGCATCGACGCCGTTGGACATGCAGTCCTCCGGGGTCTTGAGGATGCTGAGGATATCGGAGACGAGATCAAGCTGCTCCTTGCCGGGCTTGCCTCTTGCCATGTTGAGTTTCAGTTCCTTCGCCTTCAGCGCGTCGAACTGCGCCTTGACTGCTGCGTATTCCTCGCGCAGCTGTGCGGGGGTCAGATTCTGATATGCAGTACTCATACCGTCGTGATCCTTTCTTCCATCCATTCTTTGCAGCGTCGCTGCCTGATATATTCAGTATATCGCGTCCGCCTGTTAAAAGCAAGCAAAAAGCCCGTTTTCCCAAGGAAAGCGCCGCACAGCGGGTGTTGACGAATCTTCCATTTTCGGGTATGATAGAATGACCCTTGCCGTGGAGGTGTGTGTACGGACTTGGATGAGGCAATGATGCGCGAAGCGCTCCTGCTTGCACAGGAAGCGGCAGCGGACGGTGAGGTTCCGGTGGGGTGTGTGATTACACTGGAAGACCGCATTGTCGGCCGTGGCCGCAACCGGCGTGAAAAAGGAAAAACGGCGCTGGCCCACGCAGAGCTGGAGGCCATCGGCGAAGCCTGCCGGACGCTTGGCGGCTGGCGGCTGTGGCAGTGTACGCTGTATGTGACGCTGGAGCCATGCCCCATGTGTGCCGGTGCGATTTTAAACGCGCATCTGCCGCGCGTCGTCTTCGGCGCGTGCGATCCAAAATCCGGCGCGGCGGGAAGTCTTGTCGATCTGCTGCATCTGCCAGGCTGTTTTCAGCCGGAGGTCAGCGGCGGCATACTGGAAGCGGAATGTTCACAGGCGCTGCGCGATTTTTTCCGCGCACTGCGCCAAGGTAACCGCAGACGTATTGAACCATCGGTTACCACACGCGCGTCCTTAATGGATGCAGATGAAAAAAAGGAAGGAACTCTCTATGCGTTATCAGATCACGTCTGACTCTACCTGTGATCTCAGCCCGGAGCAGCTGGAACGGTACAACATCCGCCTGCTGCCCCTCTATGTGAGCATGGACGGCAAGACGCTGCGCGACGGCGTGGACGTCAAGCCCGATGATATTTATGCGCACGTCTCTGCCGGCGGAAGTCTGCCGCAGACAGCGGCGGTCAATCTGGCCGATTATGTCCGCGCGTTTACAGAGTTGTCTGAAAAAAACGACTTCGTCATCCACGTCTGTATCTCTCTGGATTTTTCCTGCTGCTATCAGAACGCGAAACTGGCAGCGGCGGATTTTGACAACGTATACGTCGTCGATTCCAGAAATTTATCCACAGGTCATGGACTTGTTGTGTTGGAAGCCGAGCGCATGGCGCGCGAAGGCATGGAGCCGGACGATATTGTTGCGGCGCTGCACGATCTGACAGGCCGTGTGGAAGCCAGCTTCATTCTTGACCGGCTGGATTACATGAAAAAGGGCGGCCGCTGCTCCGCCGTGACGCTTCTGGGCGCAAATCTTTTAAAGCTTCGCCCGTGCATTGAGGTCAAGGACGGCAAAATGGGCGTCGGCAAAAAATATCGCGGCAGCTTTGACAAATGCGTCTGCGAGTATATCACCGACAAAATTGGAAACCGCAGCGATCTGGAACTGCGCCGCGTGTTCATCACGCACTCCGGCGTGTCGGAAGAAACGGTGCAAAAGGCTGTGGAAACTGTGCAAAAGTTACAGCCGTTTGAGGAGATCTGCGTCACGCGTGCCGGCTGCACCGTCAGCAGCCACTGCGGACCGGGGACCCTTGGCGTGCTGTATATCCGAAAGGCGGACAAATGAGAGCAGTACTGGAAGCGCGCTCCGGCTTGGCGCCGGAGCAGATCGACACGCTCTGCGCATTCGGGCAGGCGCTGATTGAAAAGAACAAAGTCATGAACCTCACAGCCATCACTGAGCCGCAGGCCGTGGCCGAACTGCATTTTCTCGACTGCATCGCACTTTTGCAGGCAGAGGACTTTTCCGGCAAGCGCGTGATCGATGTTGGCTGCGGCGCGGGCTTTCCCGGCGTCCCGCTGAAAATTGCGGAGCCGTCGATCAGACTGACGCTTCTGGATTCTCTGGCCAAGCGCATGACATGGCTGCGGGAGATTCTGCCGCAGCTTGGCGTAGAAGCCGAGGTTGTTACTGCCCGGGCAGAAGAATTTGTCCAGACCTGCCGGGAGCAGTATGACATTGCGACGTCCCGCGCCGTGGCGCGGCTGAATATCCTGTCGGAACTCTGCCTGCCGTATGTAAAGGTGGGCGGCGCGTTCCTGGCGATGAAGGGTGCGCTGGCAGGCGAGGAAATGGAAGAGGCAAAGCGCGCCGTGGCGCTGCTTGGCGGAACGATCGAGCGCGTGTACGAATATCCCATTCAGGATGCCGTACACAAGGCCGTTGTGATCCGTAAAATCAAGTCCACACCGCTCAAATATCCCCGCGCATTTGCAAAAATCAAAAAAACTCCGCTATAAACAAACCGACCCGCAGAAGGCTGAGCCTCCTGCGGGTATTTTTTTCCGCGATATTTGAAAGAGTTCAAAATTTCTGACGCACCAAAGGCTTTCCTTGTGCCCAAGGGAAATTGGCGCGAAGCGCCTGAGGGGATTCGCGTGCTGCAAATTACAGCGCACTCTGAAATCTAAAACAAATCCCCTCCGTCATTTGCTGACGCAAATGACACCTCCCCTTACCGCGCAGAGCGCGGCAAGGGGAGGCTTTTGTGGGACTGCGGCGAATTCGTACTGCCCTGCAATTTTTGAATGCAAGGCTGATTTACCGCGGCCATTCAAACACAACTACCTACAAATTTGGAATACCGTAACAGGCGGCGCGTCCTCATGCTTTGAATTTCCGGCTCTCCAGAACCGCCTGCTCGTCGCAGCGGTTGTTTTTTTCGTTTTCCTCGTGGCCCTTGACCCAGTGATAGTGCATCTCGTGCTGGCTCACGAGGCCGAGGAGCAATTCCCAGAGGTCGGGGTTCAGAGCAGGCTTTTTGTCAGACTTGACCCAGCCCTTTTTCCGCCAGCCCCATGCCCAGCCCTTTTCCAATGCGTCAATAACGTATTTGGAGTCGGAATAAAGTTCTACAACACACGGCTCGCGCAGAGCAAGCAGGGCCTGTATGACTGCGGTGAGTTCCATGCGGTTGTTTGTGGTGCGTTCCTCGCCGCCGGAGATCAGTTTCTCGTGTCCGTTATACTCCAGAATCGCGCACCAGCCGCCGGGGCCGGGATTGCCGGAGCAGGCCCCATCGGTGTAGATGGTGACGGTCTTCATTCCTCTTCGTTCTCCGCGGGCTCTTCCGGCTCCCGGTCCACGCGGTCCACGGAAATAACGCGGCTGCCGGATTCAAGGCGCATGAGAATGACGCCCTGCGTGTCACGGCCGTAGACATTGATATCTGCCGCCGCCATGCGGATGAGCACGCCGCCGTTTTCAATCAGCATGATATCGTCCGCGTCGTCCACGATTGCCACGCCCGCAATTTTGCCGGTCTTGGCCGTGATGTTATAACCCTTGAGGCCCTTGCCGCCGCGGTTTTGCGGACGGCGCTGGCCGTCTTCGCCAAGGCGCAGATAAGATTCGATCTCCGTGCGCTTGCCGTAGCCGCATTCCGTGACGGAAAGCAGCTGCTTGCCTCTCGAGGCGATGCCCGCGCCGACCACATAGTCTCCCGCGTCCAGCATCATGCCGCGCACACCGGCTGCGTCGCGGCCCATGACACGCACGTCGTTTTCGTTGAAGCAGATGACCATGCCGTTCGCGCTTGCAAGCATGATATCCTGTTTGCCGTCGGTCTTCATAACGGCAATCAGTTCATCGCCCTCCGAGAGCGTCAGCGCGCGGATTCCGGCTTTGCGCGCGGTATTGAGGCTTGCCAGTTCCAACCGTTTGACAGTGCCGTTTCTGGTAACAAAGACAAGATAATCCTCGTCGAATTCATGCACGGTGATACCCGCCGTGACCTTCTCGCCCGGCTCAAATGGGAGGATATTGACCAGATTCGTGCCCTTGGCCGTGCGGCCTGCCTCCGGGATCTGATAGCCCTTGCGGCGGTGCACCTTGCCGAGGTTCGTGAAGAAGAGGATATAGTCATGCGTGGAGGCGGTAAACACGCCCTCTACGAAGTCCTCCTCCTTCGTCGTCATGCCCGTGACGCCTCTGCCGCCGCGCTTCTGGCTGCGGTAGGTCGAAGCGGGAACACGCTTGCAGTAGCCCGCATGGGAAAGCGTAAAGACGCACTGCTCCTCTTCGATCAGGTCTTCAATGTCGATCTCGTCCTCAACATCCTGAATTTCAGTCAGACGATCATCGCCGTATTTATCGCGGATGGCAGTCAATTCGTCCTTCAGAACGCCCTTGAGCATTTCCTCGTTGGACAGCAGTTCGCGGTAATACGCAATGCGCTTTTCGAGTTCCTCATATTCCGCTTCCAGCTTCTCGCGTTCGAGTCCCTGCAGACGCTTAAGCTGCATGTCCAGCACGACCTGCGCCTGAATCTCGGACAGATTGAACCGCTCCATCAGGCGCTCTTTTGCGTTGTCATAGCTTTCACGGATGGTCTTGATGACCTCGTCGATATTGTCCTCGGCAATGAGCAGACCCTCCAGCACATGCTGCCGGTCGAGCGCTTTTTTGAGATCGTACTGCGTCCGCTTCGTGATGATCTCTTCCTGGAAGGTCAGATATTCATCCAGCATATGCCGCAGGGACAAAATCTTCGGCTGCTGCTGGTTGTTGACCAGCGCAAGCATCGTCACGCCGAACGTGGTCTGCATCTGCGTCTGGGCAAACAGCCGGTTCAAAACGACCTGCGGGTTCGCGTCCTTTTTCAGTTCAATAACGACGCGCATGCCGTTGCGGTCGGTTTCGTCGCGGATATCGGAAATGCCCTCAAGCCGCTTGTCGCGCACCTGCTCGGCCATGTTGGCGATCAGCTGGCGTTTGTTGACCTGATAGGGAAGTTCTGTGACGATGATGCGTTCGCGGTTCTGTCCGAATTCCTCAAACTCCGTCCGGGCGCGGACAGTGATCTTGCCGCGGCCCGTGGCATACGCGGCGCGGATGCCGCTGCGGCCCATAATGATGCCCTTTGTCGGGAAATCCGGACCCTTGATATAGTCCATGAGGTCTGCCAGTTCTGCTTCCGGGTTTTCCAGAATGCAGATGCAGGCGTTAATCACCTCGGTCAGGTTGTGCGGCGGGATATTTGTCGCCATGCCGACGGCAATACCGGACGAGCCGTTGACCAGCAGGTTCGGGAAGCGTGACGGCAGGACGCGCGGTTCCTTTCTCGATTCATCGAAGTTCGGGTCCCACAGAACGGTTTCCTTGTCGATGTCGCGCAGCATCTCGTTGCAAAGCTTCGACATGCGCGCCTCGGTATAACGGTAGGCCGCGGGGGGATCGCCGTCAACGGAACCGAAGTTGCCGTGGCCGTCAACGAGCGGATAGCGCATGGAGAAATCCTGCGCCAGACGGACCATCGCGTCGTAGACCGATGCGTCGCCGTGCGGATGATACCGGCCCAGCACGTCGCCGACACATGTCGCCGATTTCTTAAACGGCTTGTCGGAGGTCAGGCCGTCCTCGTACATGGCGTAGAGAATGCGCCGGTGGACGGGCTTTAAGCCGTCTCGTACATCCGGCAGCGCACGGCCGACAATGACGGACATCGCGTAGTCGATGTACGAACTTTTCATCTCATGTACAAGTTCCGACTGCACGATCCGCTGTTCCGGGAACATGATATCCTCGGGCTTGTAATCTTTTTTATGTGCCATTTATGCTTTCTCCTTTGTGGGGGGCCGATGCCGGTCACAGCCGTTTGCGGCGAAGGAGCGTTACGGATGTGATCTGCCGCTTGCCGGTACATATCGGCCCGCGCAGGATGCACCGGTTTATCGGTAATTTCAGGCGAAATCGCAGCAGATTCAGGGCCGATGTGGGCATCGGCCCCTACAAAAGATTGACTGGAATCAGATATCCAGATTCACGACGTATTTCGCGTTTTCTTCGATGAATTCCTTGCGCGGCTCGACGTCCTCGCCCATCAGAACGGTGAAGATCTGGTCGGCCTGCACGGCGTCCTCGAGCGTAATGCGGCGCAGCGTCCGCGTAGTGGGGTCCATGGTCGTTTCCCACAGTTCATGCGGGTTCATTTCGCCGAGACCCTTATACCGGGAGATATCGACCTTCGCGTTCGGGTTGTCCGCGCGCATTTCGGCGGAAATCTGATCGCGCTCCGGGTCAGAATACGCCACACGCTGCGTCTTGCCGCGCGAAAGCTTATAAAGGGGCGGGACAGCGGAATAGACATAGCCGTGCTCGATCAGCGGCCGCATGAAGCGGAAGAAGAATGTGAGCAGAAGCGTGCGGATGTGGCTGCCGTCAACATCAGCATCAGCCATGATGATGACCTTGTGATAGCGCAGTTTGTCGAGATTGAATTCGTCGCCGATGCCGGCGCCGAGCGCGGTAATGACCGGCTGCAGCTTGTCGTTGCCGTATACCTTGTCGGCCCGGGCCTTTTCTACGTTCAGCATCTTGCCCCAGAGGGGGAGGATTGCCTGGAAGCGGGAATCGCGGCCCTGTGTGGCCGAGCCGCCTGCGGAATCACCCTCGACGATATAAAGTTCGGTGAGCGTGGGATCGGTGTCGTTGCAGTCGCGCAGCTTATCCGGCATCTGGCCGGATTCAAGGCCCGTCTTACGGCGGATTGCTTCGCGGGCTTTTCTGGCGGCTTCCCGCGCCCGGTTGGCCATCATGGCTTTGTCGAGAATCAGCTTGCCGACGGCTGGATTTTCCTCTAAGAATTCCGTCAGCTGCTGTGTGACGATATTGCTGACAAGCGTGCGCATGGAGGCGTTGCCGAGTTTGGCCTTTGTCTGTCCCTCAAACTGCGCCTCCGTCAGCTTGACGGAAACGATGGCCGTCAGACCTTCGCGTACATCGTCACCGGTGACCTTATCATCGCCCTTGATGTAGCCTTTTTTGACGCCGTAGGCGTTGAGCACATTCGTCAGTGCCCGCTTAAAGCCCTCCTCGTGCATGCCGCCCTCTGGGGTATGGATATCATTTGCGAAGGAAACGATATTGGAGTTGAACGAGTCGTTATACTGCAATGCGACCTCCGCCGTGTCGTCGCCCTTGGAGCCGGACATGTAGATGACCTGCTCATGGATCGGCGTTTTGTGGCGGTTATACCAGCGGACAAATTCGCGGATGCCTCCCTCATAGCACATGGAGTCCATGCGATCCTTTTCGGGCTTGTCAGCGGATTCGATGCGCTCGTCGCGGATGGTGATATGCAGACCGGCGTTCAAAAATGCCTGCTCGCGCATGCGGGTATGGAGGGTTTCGTAGTCATATTCCAGCGTGTCGAACATCTCGGGATCGGGTTTGAAGGTGACCTTCGTGCCGTGCTTGTCCGTGGTGCCGATGATGCGCATTTCCTGGGTAATATGGCCGCGGGAGAATTTCATTTGATAAATCTTCCCGTCCTTACTGACCTCGACCTCCAGCCACTCGGAAAGCGCGTTGACGACCGATGCACCGACGCCGTGCAGACCGCCGGAGACTTTATAGCCCCCGCCGCCGAATTTGCCGCCCGCGTGCAGAACGGTATAGACGACCTCAAGTGCGGGCTTGCCGGTCTGAGCCTGAATATCGACGGGGATGCCGCGGCCGTCATCGGTGACGGTGATGGTATTGCCCTCGTTGATGGTCACAACGACGTGCTTGCAGTATCCGGCCAGTGCTTCGTCGATTGCGTTATCGACGATCTCATAGACCAGATGGTGCAGGCCCGAACTGCTGGTCGAGCCGATATACATGCCGGGCCGCTTTCTGACGGCCTCCAGTCCCTCCAGAACCTGGATTTGGCTGGCGTTATATTCTTTTTCAGCTTCGATGATATCCTTGATTTCTTCTGTCATATTGCTTCTCCTTTAGCAGAGATCGGGGTACGCTGCGCGTCCTGCATGCGTTTGAGCAGAACGGCTGCATTATATTTTGTCAGAATGACGCGGTTTTCGCCGTATTCGCTGACGACCAGAAAGGATTTCGGCAGTTCGTCCGTCGCTTCCACGACAGCGCCGGCCTTCTGTGCCTCTGCGAGAAATTTCCGCGTCCATTTGGAGCAGCTGGTGTTGTCCAGATCGAACACGCCGATTACAGATTCTGCGCGGACGGAGAAATCGCCGCCGATATTCAGATACATGACGACTCCTCCCGGATCTGTCCGCTCTCCACGAAAATGCGTTTTCCGATATTTGTGATGCGTTCCGGCTCACAGCAGGTGATAAGCACCTGACCGGAGCGAATTTGATTGAGCACGAAATCCTGCCGCCGCGCGTCCAGTTCGGACAGCACATCGTCCAGCAGCAGAACCGGCTCTTCGCCGGTATCGGCGCGGAATAATTCGCGCTCAGCCAGCTTCAGGCTGATAGCTGCCGTGCGGGTCTGGCCCTGAGAGCCGTAGGCTTTGACGGAGCAGTCGCCGAGGAGCGTTTCAAAATCGTCTTTGTGCGGGCCGGACAAACACTGACCGGAATCCAACTCGGCGCGGTAATGCGCCTGCTGGTGATCAAGCAGCTGCTGAAAGATGACTTTTTTTTCTGCGAACGGGTCTGTCACGGTCGAAACAGTCTGATAGACAAGGGAAAGTTCCTCCCGTCCGCCAGAAAATTCCGCATGGTACAGCCGCGCCTGTTTGGAAAGTTCCCGCAGGAATTTTGCCCGGTAGGCGATTATGACCGCACCGACCTGCGCCATGCGGTAGTTGAATTCCGGCAGCGGCTCCAGAAGGGATGGGGCCTCGTGATAATCTTTTAAAATTCTTGATTTGCTGTCATACAGCTTCTGATATTCCGCCAGCGCCTGCGCGTAGCCGGGCCGGAGCTGGCAGAGGGCGGTATCGAGAATCTTTCGCCTTCCGGCGGACCCACTTTTTAAAATCAGCAAATCGTCCGGGCAGAACAGAACGGTCGTCAGCACGCCGGATAGTCCGGCGGCGGAGCGCTGCTTTACGCCGCCGATGTACAGCTGCCGCGGCTTTCTTCCGGAAAACAGCACAGCCCGCAGGCTCTGTTCCCGGCCGCCGGAAAACAGACTGCAATTCAGGTCTGTAAATTCTGCGCCGAAGCGGATGAGTTCCTGATTGCGGGCGGTGCGAAAGCTTTTGCCGGTAGACAAATAAAAAACGGCTTCCAGCAGATTGGTCTTTCCCTGCGCATTTTCGCCGACAATCAGATTGACGCCGGGATGAAAGCTGACGCTGGCCGTCTCGTAATTCCGAAAATCGTAGAGTTGCAGGCTTTGCAGCTTCATGCGTGCTCTTCCGTGACGCGCCAGGTATTCTGCAGGAATGTGACCTCGTCTCCGGGGTGAAGCTTCTTGCCGCGCATCGTGCAGACCTCGCCGTTAACGCGGACTTCACCCTCCTGAATAAAGGTCTTGGCCATGCCGCCGGATTCAATGGCGTTGGCGAATTTCAGAAAATCCTGCAGTTTGATAAACTCGGTATGAATAGGGATCTCAATCGGCGCGTCCGAAAGCTTTTTTGTGACTCTGACCTTCATCTTATTCCCCCGCTTTCAGCCGGACCGGCAGAACCATGTAGCTGTACCGCTCAGATCCGTCACAAGGATTCATGACGATGGGGCTGAGTCCGTTGATTAGTTCAAGTGAGCATTCCGCATCCGGAATCGCGCGCAGCGCGTCGAGCAGATACCGGCAGTTGAAGCCAATCTCCATATCCTGCCCGTCGCCCGCGATCTGGCAGACGTCATGTGCTTCGCCGATGGTGGAAACAGAGCGGAAATCCGCCGTATTCTCGCCGAATTTGCAGCGCACCGGGCTCTTGAGCTTTTCAGAGATGATCAGGCCGACGCGCTCGATGGAATCGGTCATTTTTGCGACGTTCACGGCCAGCTTCACCGGCTGGTTCTGCGGCAGAACGCGCCGCCAATCCAGGAATTCGCCTTCCAGCAGGCGGCAGACCAGTGTCGCCTCGCCGATGGTGAAGAGGATATGCTTGCTGCCGAGGAAGAACGTGCAAGGGTCGTCCGTATCGCCGAGAATTTTTTCCGCTTCTTTTAAAGCGGCGGCAGGCACAACAAACTTGAGTGTCCGTCCGATCGGCTCTTCCGATTTCCAGCGGCGCAGCGCCAGCCGGTAGCCGTCAACAGCGACGACTGTAATCGAAGTATCTTCTACCTCAAACAAGCAGCCGGTATGAATGGGACGGGCCTGATTTTCGCTGACGGCAAAACTGGTGCCGCCGATCATGGCTTTGAGTTCATTCTGCGGCAGGCTGATGCCTTTGTCGGACTCGACTTCCGGCAGTTCCGGGTAATCCTCGGAGGACATAGCCGTGATGGTGAACGAGGAAATGCCGCCGCGGATGGATACTTTGAATTTTTCGTCAACCGAGATGCTGACGGTATCGTCGGGCAGCTTTCGGATAATGTCGAAGAAGAGACGGGAGGGCATGATGCAGGCGCCAGTCTGCTGGATCTCGGCATCGACGGAGATGGTAATGCCCGTTTCGAGATTATAACCGGAAAGCGTCAGCTTTACGCCGGCCCGGATATAAATTCCCTCAAGCGCCGGAATGGTGCTCTTCTGCGCGACGGTACGGGAGGCGACGGAGACGGCGCTCACCAGTGCGTTTTTTTCACAGGTAAATTTCATGGAACTTCCTCCGTTTCTTCTTTCAAGAGAAAGAAAGGATATTTTTTAGAAGTAGGTAGCAGTAGGGGAATTTTATGTGGAAAAGCTGTTTTTTTCTTGACAGATCAATGCTTTTTTGTCCACAGGCAGGTGTGCAGAAAAAAGAATGTTATCAACATGCAGTTTTGTGAAACTTCTGTTTCACAGCTTTCCACAGGGGAGTCGTGTGGATTCCACAGGTTGGTGTGGACAAAAATTAAAGCTTACTGTTGATGTTCGCCGTAATGTCGCGGATGTTGTCGGCGAGCGTTCCGGTGCCTGCGGCAAGCTGCTGCTCGACCTTTTTGAGCGAGTGAATGACGGTCGAATGGTCACGGCCGAATTCCTTGCCGATGTCGGGCAGGCTTAAATTGGTAAGCTTGCGTACCAGATACATGGCGACTTGCCGCGCTTCGGCAGTATTCTTGTTTTTAAGCGTTCCGCGGATAACGGCTTCTTCGATGTTATAGAATCGGGAGACTTCACCGATGATGAGGTTCGGAGTGGGCAGATTTTCGGCTTTTTCCTTGTTGTACATGTCCTTGATAGCGCGGGACACGTTCGGAACGGTCAGTTCCATGTTGTCAAGGTCGTGATAGGCGCGGATCTTTTTGACCGTGCCCTCCAGCAGACGCACGTTCGAGGTCACATTTTCGGCGATGAACGTACAGACATCGTTCGGCAGATCAAAGCCAAGCGAGACGGATTTGTTCTTGATGATTGCCATGCGCGTCTCAAAATCGGGTGGCTGGATATCCGCAATCAGGCCCCACTCAAACCGCGTTTTCAGACGGTCCTCCAGACGCAGCATCTCATTGGGCGGCCGGTCTGCAGTCAGAACAATCTGGTGGTGGTTCTCGTAGAGGTTATTGAAGGTATGGAAAAATTCCTCCTGCGTCGATTCCTTGCCGGCGATAAACTGAATATCGTCAACCAGAAACAGATCGGCGTTGCGGTATTTATAGCGGAATTCATTGTTCCGGCCTTCCTGCAGGGCAGCAATCAGTTCATTTGTAAACTGATCACCCTTGATATAGACGATGTTGTAGCTGGGATGGTTTTTGTGCACGACGCTCGCAATGGCGTAGAGAAGGTGCGTTTTGCCGAGGCCGGACGGGCCATAAATGAAAAGCGGGTTATACGTTTCCGCCGGATTGTTGGCCACAGAAACAGCTGCTGCGTGCGCAAAGCGATTCGAGGAGCCGACGACGAAATTGTCAAAGGTAAACTGCGGGTTAAACTCGATGAACTCCGGCTTCTGCGATTTGCCTCGATAGGCCTCAATTTCCGTGTCGTCGAGTACAACGACATCGACGTTCATCTGGAAAATTTCCTGCATGGCCTCTTTGATGTAGCCGGTGCAGCGGCGGACGATGATATCCTTTCGGAAGGAGGAGGGGGAATAGAGCACGAGTTTCTCATCCGTCAACTCGAGAATCTCAGTATCGTCAAACCAGGTTGACACAACCTGCGGGGTCAGGCGGGACTCCATATGACCCAAAACCTTGGCCCAGACGTAAGCGGAAGAATACATGGCGCAGCTCCTTTCTGTATTTGCCGCGCGGGCAGAAAAATCACAAAATTATACACACTAATCATAGCACAGCTGTGGATAATTTTCAAGGGGAGATGGGGCAGACTCTTTAATATAATAAGAATATAGAAAAATCCCCTTCGCGGAAAGGGGATTTTTTGCATATTCGGCGGCTGGATATGCCTCCGGCGGCCCTGTCTTTTCTCTTGATAGAGAAAAGAGAAAAGAGTGCTTGGCCGCGGTGAATCAGCTTTGCGGTCAAAATTTGTGAAGCAGTACAGATTCGCCGAAATCCTGTAGGGGACGATGCCCACATCGGCCCAATGGGAAGTTACGAATTCGCCATGGATTTTCGTAAAAGCGATGCAATCTGCCGGGTCAATGTGTACCGGCATCGCCCTCTACCTTTGACCTGTGTGTTCAGAAAACAAACCGGATCAAAAGCATATACACGATCGTACCGCCTGCGATAGACAGGAGCATGCTGCGCTTCCAGAGGTGCAGACCAGCTGTAACAGCGATGCCAATCAGTTCCGGCAAGCTGTGATTGCCTTGTGTAAACGAGATGTTTTTCAAGCAGTAAATTATCAGCATGGAGAAAATTGCGCCGGGCAGGACTTTGCCGAGATATTGCACGAAAAGCGGTGTTTTTTTATGCTCGTTGAAGATCAGGAAGGGAAGAAAACGCGTCAGCTGCGTGCCAAGAGCGCAGAGCGCGATGGTTATTATTTGCTGCGGAAGCGTCATAAGCGTTCACCTCCGAATTTTGATTCGATTGGCTTTTTCAAAAACGACAGACAAGCGAGGATGCAGACCATCGTCGGAATGAGGAAATTATCCGCGCCGAATACCAGCCGGCAGCAGACTGCTGCGAGAAAGCCAACAAGTTCGCTGAAATGCCGCCGTTCCTTCATCCACTGCTCCATAAAAATCACAACGAACATAGCCGTCATAACGAAATCCAACCCCGTCGTGTCAAAATGGATAAGACTGCCGAGCAGACCGCCGATCGTCGCGCCGCTGACCCAATAAAGCTGATTGAGAAGGGTCACAAAGAAATAAAACCAGCCCCGGTCAACGTTTTCCGGGATTTTGGCAGTATAATTGACGCTGAATGTTTCGTCGCACATGGCGTAGATCAGGTAATATTTTTTCGGGCCGAGATTTTTATATTTATCCAGCATGGAAATGCCGTAAAACAGATGGCGTGCCTGAATCATGAGCGTCATCAAAAATGTCTGCACGGGCGCAAACGGGGAGAGCAGCATGCTCACGGCGACAAATTCCAAACTTCCGCCGTAGATCACGGCGCTCATAATCATCGGATACCAGAAGGAAAATCCGGACGTGCTCATCTGAATGCCATAGGCCATCGCAAGGAACCAGAAGCCCGCGAAAATCGGCACGGTATAGGGAAACGCCGCGCGCAGCGCGGCGAGTTTGCTGTTTTTCATGACTTTGAATGCTTACTCCAATTCATTGATCTTGTTTTGCAGAGATTCGTAAAACCGGCCTAAGTGCACGCCGTCGATAAGCCGGTGGTTGACCTCAATAGAAAGTCCCAGCGTTTCACGGCCGTTTTCCTGCCGGACATATTTACCCCAGGTGATGCGGGGGATTGCGTCATTTACATCAATTTGCCGCTCGTTTGTGCAGCAGGTGAGATCGAACCATGGCAGGCATGAAATATAAATCAGATCGTCTGTCTCGGAGGCCGTCTCTACGAACGATGTCTGTGCTTCACTTCGTTCCTTTGCGGCCCGGCAGAAGTCCTCCATCGTACTCTTACATGGACAGGTGATGATCTGGAACTGCTCACTACCCTTTTTCAGTTCCGTAAAACTCGGCGTACGCTTGTCCAGCAGGTAAACGCTGCCATCCCGGATGGTATAACGCAGGTTTTTAACCTCGTTGACCGCCTGTGTGACAAGATATGTCATGGCGTAATAAAAAGACAGGCCGTGCGCTTTGGTGTATGCGTGCAGCCGTGTCACGTCCACGCGGAAGCAGACACTGTAAAACGGCTGATCGAGCGAGGAAAAGAAGGAAAAAATCTCTCTGCGCGGCCAGGAACTGAAATCGATTTTCTGACAGACACCGGACATAAGAAAACCTCCCACTTTTAATACGAATAGTCTATCAGATTTATAGGCAAATGAAAAGTCCTGAAACTACACAAAAAACGGACGCGGGAGTCGCGTCCGTTTGGCGTACTATTTGTTTTTCAGAAGATCACGGATCTCTGTTAGAAGCTGCTCTTCCTTTGTAGGTTCCGGTTCCTTTTCAGGTTCCGGCTCGGCGGGCTTTTCCAGCTTGGCCTTTGCCATATTCATAGCCTTGACGACCAGAAATACGACGAACGCAATCAGCAGGAAATCAATGATCGTGGTCAAAAATGTGCCAAGGCCCAGCACAACTGCTTCCGATACGACAGTTTCGCCGTCCATGACGGCGGGTTTGAGCGTGATATTGAGCGTCGCCAGATCCACGCCGCCAATCAGACAGCCAATAAGCGGCATAATGATATCCGCGACAAGACTGGCACTGATCTTGCCGAATGCCGTCGCAATCACAACGCCGATAGCCATATCCATCACGTTGCCGCGCGAGATAAAGGTCTTAAATTCATTCAGAAATTTCTTCATCTGGTATGCCTCTCTTTATGTTTGATATTTCCCGGCGAACCCAGCGAAGCGGTTCGGCGGGAAAGAGGAGGAAACGGGTTTAGAGGAAAAGAGGCTTCTCAAACAGCGGAGACTCGTTCCGTCGAGGCCGTTTCCGACGAGCCTCCGGCGGCCCATTCTTTTCCGCCTTGCCGGAAAAGAATGGGGAGAAAAGGGGCGCTGGGTTACGGTTTGGTGCGTGCTGCGGGTGCAGTTTAGGCAAGCCCTTATTTTCAGTCACTGCGAACACACATAGTCACCCTACAGGCACTATGGTACGCGCCGCCTGTTACGGTGCATCAGATTTACAAGTGGCTGCCTTTGAACGGCTGCGGTAGATCAGCTTTGCGTTCAGAATTTGCGGGACAGTACGGATTCGCCGGAGTCCTGTAGGGGCCGATGCCCACATCGGCCCGCTGGGAAGTTGCAATTTCGCCGAAGATTTCCGTAAAACCGATATATTCTGCTTCTTTTGCCAGCGTTTTCTTTTGGAGAAGTAAAAGAAAATGCTGAACAGCAGTCGCTGATTTCAGAAAGCATTATTCCCTTGAATCAGTGCTTCGGAACCAGAACTTCCTTGCCGCCCATGTACGGCTGCAGGCACTTCGGGATGGTGACGGTGCCGTCCTTCTGGAGGTGGTTCTCAAGGAACGCGATGAGCATGCGCGGGGGTGCAACGCAGGTGTTGTTGAGGGTGTGGGCCAGATACATCTTGCCGTCCGCGCCCTTGATGCGAATGCCGAGACGGCGGGCCTGTGCGTCGCCGAGATTCGAGCAGGAGCAGACCTCGAAATATTTCTGCTGCCGTGGGCTCCACGCCTCAATATCGCAGGATTTGACCTTCAGATCGGCCAGATCGCCGGAGCAGCATTCCAGCTGACGGACAGGAATCTCCATGTTGCGGAACAACTCGACAGAGTAACTCCAAAGCTTGTTATACCAGTCCATGGATTCCTCCGGACGGCAGACAACGATCATTTCCTGCTTTTCAAACTGGTGGATACGGTACACGCCGCGCTCTTCCAGACCGTGGCTGCCGACCTCCTTGCGGAAGCAGGGGGAATAGCTTGTGAGCGTCAGAGGAAGCTTTGCCTCCGGGATGATCTGGTCGATGAAGCGGCCAATCATGGTGTGTTCACTCGTGCCGATCAGATAGAGATCCTCGCCCTCAATCTTGTACATCATGGCTTCCATTTCCGGGAAGGACATGACACCCTTGACGACGTTGCCGTGCATCATAAACGGCGGAATGACATAGGTAAAGCCCTTCTGATCAATCATGAAGTCGCGTGCGTAGGCCAAAACCGCCTCGTGCAGACGTGCAATATCGCCCAGCAGATAATAAAAGCCCATGCCGGCCACGCGGCCTGCGGAATCCTTATCGATGCCGTCAAACGACTGCATGATATCAACATGATGGGGAATCTCAAAATCAGGTACGACGGGATCGCCGAAGCGCTGTACCTCGACGTTGTGGCTGTCGTCCGGCCCGATAGGGACGGACGGGTCAATGATGTTCGGGATCACATACATGATCTCGCGCAGTTTCTCCTCCGCCTTGGCCTGCTTCTTTTCCAGTTCGGCGCGGCGCTCGTCGTCGGCCTTGACCTTGGCGTTGTTTTCATCAATCTGCTTCTGCAGTTCCGCTTTCTGCGCCTCATCCGCTTTTTTCAGCTGGCCATAAAGCGGACCGTTTGCCTTCGACAGCTTGTTGCGGGCAGCCTTCAGCTGCTCACATTCCTGCTGCGCAGCACGCTTTTCCGCGTCGAGACGGATGGCGTCGTCTACAAGCGGCAACTTTGCATCCTGAAACTTTTTGCGGATATTTTCGCGGACAGCGTCCGGATTCTCCCTTAAAAATTTAATATCAATCATAGTTTTTCTTCCTCCTGTTATTCTCCGCCAAGCGCTTTATATTCTTCCAGCGCGGTTTGTCCCAGATAGTCCTTCAGCCGTTCAAGCGTCTGCATAGCGCGGGAGAACGTGACGTTTCCTTCGCGCGTCTCACAGCTTTTCGCCTCCAGCAGCGCTTCATATGCTTCCTTTGTCCGGTCAAGTTCGGTGCGCAGGGACTTGATCATTTCATTTTCCGCCGCCTGCGAATCCTCTTCGGCCTGCGCGGCTTCGTCCAGCTTTTCCGTCAGTTCGTCCAGCTTGTCCTGCAGTTCCTGATTTTCTTTTTCCAGCGCGATCTTGTCGTCCTGCAAGGCGCGGTTCTCATTTTGCAGCGCCTCGGCGTTGGAAAGCGCGCTTGTGCTGGCGGCATTCAGTTCGGAAATCTTTGCTTCAGAGGAATGTGTCTGCAAAATCAGTGAGATCAGAACCAGAATGAATGCTGCACAGAACAAAACAGCCATATACCGAAGCAGCGCAGATTTGCGCTTCTCACTCAGCGGCTTTCCGGTTTCCGGGGCAGCCTGCTCCGGCTGCGGGGTTTTCTTTTCGTCCATCAGTGATGCTCCTTTTTGCGGATGGTGTGCAGCGCATCATACAGCTGCTGCAGATCGTCCTGCCCATAGTATTCCAGTTCGATGCGGCCTTTGCGTTTACCGGAGACGATACGCACCTTGCGGCCAAGGCCGGCAGTCAGTTCCTTTTCACATTCAGCCAGATAATCGACCCGCGGCGGCTGCTCCTTGACGGGCTGCGCCTGCTTGGTAAACTTTTTGCAAAGCGCCTCCGTCTGCCGGACGGAAAGACCCAGCGCCATGACCTTCTGCGCGATGGACAGCTGCTGCGCCTCATCCTTGACGGGCAGCAGCGCCCGCGCGTGGCCGGCGGACAGGGAACCATCCTTGACCAGTTCCAGCACAGCAGGGCTGAGGCTCAAAAGCCGCAGCGCGTTCGCAACCGCCGGGCGGGATTTGCCCACACGGGCGGCGGCCTGCTCCTGCGTCATTTCGTAGGTACCCATCAATTCCTGATAGCCGAGCGCCTCTTCAATCGGGTTGAGGTCTGATCGCTGTAAGTTTTCAATCAGCGCCAGTTCCATTGCCTTTTTATCATCAGCTTCAATGATCACGACCGGCACGTCGGATAGTCCGGCCAGCCGTGCCGCACGCCAGCGGCGTTCGCCTGCGATGATCTGATAAAACCCGGATGGCAGCTTGCGGACCGTCAGCGGCTGGATAATGCCGTGCATGCGGATGGAATCCGCCAGGGAATCCAGTTCTTCAGGGTTGAAGGTTTTTCGCGGCTGAAGGGGATTTGGTTCAATTTTTTGCAGCGGCAGCGTCACGGCGCCTTCGCCGGGCGTGTTCGGCTGCTCGTTAAAGTCTTCAATCAGGGCGCCAAGACCCTTGCCAAGACCTTTTCGCATTGCCATATGCGTTGCTCCTCTCACTGTTCTTTCGCAAGGATCTCCTGCGCGACTGCGTCATAGGCCGCTGCACCGCGGCTGAATTTGTCATAGGCACACACGGGCATGCCGTGGCTGGGCGCTTCGGATAATCGCACGTTGCGCGGGATGGCCGCAGCAAAGACCTTGCCGGGAAAATGGCGGCGGACCTCCTCGGCAACCTGTGCGGAGAAATTCGTCCGGCCGTCGTACATGGTAAGTAAAACGCCGAAAATGGAGATCGACGGGTTCAGCCGCTTCTTAACTGCGCGGAGCGTGACCATCAGATCGGAAAGGCCCTCCAGCGCGTAATATTCGCACTGCACGGGAATCAAAACCTGATCGGCGGCGCAGAGCGCGTTGAGCGTCAGCAATTCCAGAGACGGCGGGCAGTCGATGAAGATATAATCATACTTTTCCCGCAGCGGCTCGAGTGCATGCCGAAGCGCGTATTCCCGCTTCTCAACGCCTACCAACTCTACACCTGCGCCGGACAGCGCAACGTTGGAGGCCAGAATGTCGCAGTATTTTGTGCGAATCACGGCGTCTGCGGCGGGGAAGTCCTCGATCACGATATCATAGGTCGAATGCGCGGCTGTGCTTTTTTCTACGCCAAGGCCGGAGGTCGCGTTGGCCTGCGGGTCAAAGTCGCACAGAAGAACACGCTTGCCCGCCTTTTGCAGTGCGGCGGCTAAATTGACCGCGGAGGTTGTTTTTCCAACGCCGCCCTTCTGATTGACAAATGCTAAAATCTTTGCCATACCCGTTTCACACCCCTTCGACCCCATTTTGCATTCTATTATACCGGCCTGTTTCTGAAATTGCAATATAAGCACTGTGAATTTATTGTTTTTCATGTTTCACGTGAAACATTGAGTTTGAATGAATAAAATATATTCCCGGCAAACCCAGCAAAGCGGTACGAGTTCGCCGAAGATTCCTATAAAACCGGTGCACTGCGCCGGGCCGATGTAGGCATCGGCCCCTACGGAACTTATATGGACTGCATCAGAAATTTTGAGTTACTTCAATCTTCGTGGGAAAAGTCCAGAAAAGCCGAAGGGCTGTTGCAAATTTATAATACGAGTTTTTTCTTGACAAGCGTATCGTGAAAAACGCCCTTCCCCCGGTGATACCGAAGTAAGAGCGTTTTATTTTCTATAATTTAATAGGTTCTAATCACAGCCTTGACCTTACCAATGATTTGGGCATGATTGCCGTCGATGGGCTGATACGCCGGGTTTTCCGGCAGAAGCCAGATCTGGTTTCCGTCCTTGCGGAAACGCTTGACCGTTGCGGAATCCCCAAGCAGTGCAACGACAATCTCTCCGTTGTCCGCAGTCGGCTGAGAGCGAACGACAACTCTGTCTCCGTCGAGAATCCCGGCACCGATCATGGAATCACCCCGGACACGCAGCGCAAAGCAGCCCGCTTCTCCGTCCCACGGCAGATAGCCTTCAATATTTTCAACCGCCAGAATGGGCACGCCTGCCGTGACCACGCCGACGACGGGGATGCGGTCAGCCCGGTGGGAATCGGCAAGGGTGATCGTGCGTTTTTTCATACCGTCCATTTCAATCAGTCCATCCTGTCGCAGTGCGTTCAAGTGGTAATGTACGGTCGCCGTGGATTGCAGCCCGACGGCAGCGCAGATCTCGCGCACGGAAGGCGCATATCCGTTTTCTGCTGCGAATTTTGTGAGGAAGCAAAGAATCTCTTCCCGTTTGCTGCTTGTTCTGCCCATCTTGACAGCCCCTTTAATCTTAGTATTTACACTATAACACAGACCGGCTCAAAATGCAAACGTTTGTTTAAAATTTATAAGCCCTCAAGATTGAATTCCGGGATGTAGTCTGCTGATGCGGCGGAAAAGTCCTGTGTATAGCCGTTGTCCAACTCCAATAGATAGAGATAGGACAAAACAGCATCATATTCGTCCTGCGTGATGCGCCGGTCAAAGGGCGGCATTTGCTTTGCATGACCCATGGGGACATATTGACTCATCAGGCTGACCAGCACGTCTTTTTTCGGAAAATGGTCCGCAATCCAGTCCAGGACGCCGAGTGAATTGTCGATGCAGCCTGGCAGCACCAGATGGCGGATGATGACCCCGCGCGTCATCTGCTCGTCTTCTATCACTGCGCCTCCCACCTGCCGGTACATTTCCAGAATGGCGGCGGACGCAATCTGCGGATACTCCGGCGCGGCAGAGAGTTCCTTTGCAAGCGCAGCGTCGGAGTATTTGAAGTCCGGAAGATAAATATCGATCAGCCCATCCAGTTCACGCAGTGTCTCAACCGATTCATACCCACCGCAATTATATACGACCGGCACAGGCAGCTTCGGCGTGAGTGCCGGGAGGATGGACGGCAGAAAATGCGTCGGCGTGACAAGATTGATGTTCTGACAGCCCTCGTCGATCAGCCGCTCGAACGCGGCACGAAGTTCTTTCCTGGAAAGTTCCTTGCCAAAATTCTCTTGGGAGATCACTCCGTTCTGGCAGAACGCGCAACGCAGCGTGCAGCCGGAGAAAAACACAGCGCCGCTGCCGAAGCTGCCGGAAATGACCGGCTCTTCCCAATAGTGCAGCGCGGCCCGCGCGGCAAGAATATGGTCGGGCATTTGACAGAAGCCACGCTCCCCTGCTGCCCGGTCAACACCGCATGCACGCGGACAGAGTGTGCAGTGACGATAATCCAGCATAAACTCAACTCCAAAGTTCAGACTGCTTTCCAGTATACCGCTTTTCCCAGCTTTACACAAGCGTGTTCCTGTGCTAAAATCGCTGGTATACAGGAGGTTTGCATATGAAAAAGCTATTTATGGTCACTCTGGCCGCTGTCCTTATTATCAGCGCGGCGGGCTGCGCAAAAAAACCCGCGCAGCAGGAGAATCCTGCCTCTCCCGTTCAGGAAGAGACAAGCGTGCCGGAAACCCCGGCGGAACCGGAAGACTTGCAGGAAAACGTCATCCACATCACGCCGAACCAGAACGGCGCATCCGACGGCTTGGAAACAAGCTGGCTCGATGAACCGGAGACAATACAGACAGATCTCGAGGAAATCGTCAGCTGTACCTATACCCTGCCCCATTTGACGCTCGGAACTTCTGACGCGTCCGCAGCGGCAAACACCGTTTTTGACGATCTATCACAGACTGTGATCTCCTATGCGCAGGAGACGGTCTACCCAGCTGCGCAGAAAAAAGGTGCGATCGGCTATGTGAACGGCGGATACAGCATTTCCGAGGAAGACGGAGCGATTGTTGTGAATTATACGATCTCTGTTTCCTATTCCACGGAAAACGGCGATCAGCAGTTCAAGCATCTCTATACCATTGATTTGACCACCGGTGAACTTTTGAAGGAGGAATGAATGTTTCACGTGAAACATTCCACGCAGCCATGAAGGAATGCAAACGCGGCGAGACGCTGCAGGTGACAATCGAGACTGCAACCGCAGACGGAACCGGTATTGCGCGCGTAGACGGACAGGTCGTGTTCGTACCAGGTGCACTGCCGGGCGAGGTGTGTAAAATCTGCATTGCACACATCGGGCGTTCGGCGGTTTTTGCGGAACTGCTGCGTGTGGAGCAGCCGTCGGCGCACCGCGTGGAGCCGGACTGTCCCTATTTTCCAAGATGCGGCGGCTGCGCGCTGCGGCATATGGACTATGCGCAGGAATTGGAACTCAAGCGCGCGCACGTCTATAATTGCCTGACACGCATCGGCGGCCAGACGCTCTCTTCCCTGCCCATCACCGGCGCGGAACAGATCGACGGCTATCGGAACAAGGTGCAGTTCCCCGTGCAGGAGCAGAACGGAAAACCCGTCGCGGGCTTCTTCGCCGGAAAAACGCACACGGTCATTCCGGTCGCACACTGCCGCATCCAGCCGGACTGCGCCGACCGTATCCGCGCAGCCGTTCTGGACTGGATGCGCAAATACAGCATCCGCGCCTATGACGAAGCCGCGCATACCGGCTATATCCGGCACATTTATATCCGCTTCGGCGCGGAAAGCGGCCAGATCCTCGTCTGCATCACGGCAAATACGCAGCAGCTGCCGAAGAAAAAGCAGCTTGTCCAGACACTCCTCGCTGCCGAGCCGGGCATCACGACGATTGTCTTCTCTCCCAACACGAAAAAAGGCAATACCGTGCTTGGCACGGAGTTCCTTCCGCTCTACGGCAGCGGAACGATCACCGATACGCTCTGCGGGCTGCAGTTCCGGCTCTCTGCACCCGCGTTTTATCAGGTCAACCACGCACAGGCTGAGCGCCTGTATGAAAAGGCCGCTGCACTGGCCGGATTGACCGGGACTGAGACGGTACTCGACCTTTACTGCGGCACGGGCACGATCACGCTCTGTCTTGCACGGCACGCGAAAAAGGCCGTCGGCGTCGAGATCATCCCGCAGGCGATCGAGGACGCGAACTATAACGCCGCACAGAACGGCATGGACAACGCGGAATTTTACTGCATGGATGCAGGCGCGGCCGCGAAGCTGCTGGCTGAGCGCGGAGAAAAACCTGACGTAATCGTCGTCGATCCACCGCGCAAGGGCGTGAGCGCCGATGTGATCGAAGCCATTGCCGCCATGCAGCCGGAACGTGTCGTCTATGTCTCCTGCGATCCGGCTACCCTCGCCCGCGATGTCAAGCTGCTTACCCAGACCGGTTACACCCTCCGCTCTGCCGAAGCGGTCGATCTTTTCCCCAGATGCGCACATGTCGAGACAGTATGTTTATTGTCCAAACTAAATGCAAAGCAACATATCGAGGTTGAGATTAAGACGGACGAGCTGGATTTGACTGCTGCGGAGAGTAAGGCCACTTATGATGAAATCAAGGGGTATGTACTGGAAAAGCATGAATTGAAGGTGTCCAGCCTGTATATCTCCCAGGTTAAGCGGAAATGTGGTCTGGATGTGGGACAGAATTATAATCTGTCAAAGAAGGAAGATGCGAAGGTGCCGCAGTGTCCGCCGGAAAAAGAGGCGACGATTATGGAGGCACTGAAGTATTTTCAGATGATTCACTAAAATGATATTGCTGTAAAAGGGGCTGTCTCAAAATAACATTTTCTAAAAAATAGCCAAACAAAAAAGCCGTGAAAATCCGATAAAGCTGGATTTTCACGGCTTTTTCCAACGTTTGACGAGGGCTGTTCTCTTGCGATCCGCATTTTGAGACAGCCCCCTTTAATATATGTTCTTTGGGGATGTACTAATGTTGCAAATATAATGTCTATTAAAATTCCTTATTGTCCAATTAAGTATAATTAAATCTCGAAAATTCCAATATGTATATTGCGTTTTATAAACATTAATGATATACTTGACAAAATGGAGTGGATATGCTATGAAAGATGAATTATTTACAGTTGCTCAAGCAGCTGAATATTTGAAAGTATGCGATAAAACGGTACGGCGAATGATTGCCTCTAAGGAACTTGTTGCTTCCAAAGTAGGAAGTCGAAGCTGGCGCATCCGTAAAGATGACATAGATGCCTATCTAAACGCCACCAGTACGGGGCAGGAAGGAGCAGATACCATTGAGTGAAGAACTGATTCAGCGTAATTTGATAGAAGCTCCTGAAAAAATGGGCGATTGGAATTTCTACAATATTGGCGCTACTACATTAAAAGCTCTTAAAGGAGCGAAGATTATTCCCGATAAAGACTATGAGGCATATGAGGGAAAAAAGCCGGATGCCTTGATTGTTAAAAAGCCAATTATTATCGGAGCTATCGAGTATAAGACTCCTCAGGAGTTGCGAACCGAAAAGCAGATTGCTAAAGCTATTGCACAAGAAATTGGGACAGCCCAGATATTGCAGGCAAAAGTTTACATTGTTACTGACGGCAAGAAAACTTTTTGGATTAACCCCGCTACCGGTCAAGAAATTCTACAGGAAGATGGTAGCCGCATTACATTAAATTTTGACAAGAGTAGCACAGAGTGTATTACCCTCATCAATAAGATTCGAGCCTCTATTAATGCTACCAATAATCAAATCAAGGCTGCTGCGTCTGTTGATCCTCTGCCTCTGGCCGAAAAAGTATGGCAAGATTTATGGGCTGTTTCAGGAGCTACACCTGAAAATTGTTTGTACACCTTTGTTGAAATTTTCATCTTCAAATACCTTAGCGATTTAGGTGTTTTGAAGGGAATGTATTCATTCTATGATTTGCTGGGAAAATACTCTGGCAATAATGAGAATGAGGTGCTTGAATATTATGCTTCCACGGTACGAGTAAAGATTAAAGCTCTTTTCCCTGGCAACCCGAAGGACAAAACTACCATTATCAATGGAACAATTTTTGTATCCAAAGATGACAAGGCTGTTTCTGGATATGCGACTGTTTTCCACAAAATTCTTAAGCGTTTTAATGATTTTGGGACTTTAGAGAACATAGACTACGACTTCAAAAGCAAGCTGTTTGAAACATTCTTGAAAGAATCAATCAGTAAGAAAAATTGGGGTCAATACTTTACACCCTTGAAGGTAGTTCGAGCTATTGTCAATATGATAGACATCACTCCGGGTATGAAGATTTGCGATCCGGCGTGTGGCGTCGGAAAATTCTTGCTTGAACCGATTCTTCACGATTTGCACCGATTCTATAAAGTGGAGGATGGAGAGTTAAAGCCCCAAATTATGCTGAGTGGTTTTGACAAAGGATTTGATAAGGACGAACAAAAAACAATCATTCTTGCTAAAGCAAATATGCTGATTTATATGTCTGGTTTGCTCCGAGAGCATCCAGAAATGACAGATAAATTTGCTAAACTTTTTAACGACACGTTTTTGCTTCAAACCAACTCGATTCTTGGAACCTTGGCAAAGCCTGTCCATGATCAGTATGATCTGATTTTAACGAATCCGCCGTATGTTATGAGCGGAAGTAGTAATTTGAAGGAAGAGATTTCCAAGGATGATGCACTCAAGAAATACTTTTCTGTAAGCGCAATGGGCATCGAAGGTTTGTTCATGGAATGGATTATTCGTGCCCTCAAACCAAATGGAAAAGCGTTTATTGTCGTGCCTGATGGTATTATGAACCGCAGTAACGACAAAAAGCTCCGTGACTTTATATTGGAGCAGTGTGAAATTGATGCTGTCATCTCTCTTCCGTTAAACACTTTCTTCACAACTAACAAAAAAACTTACATTCTTGCTCTGACAAAAAAAGCACCTGTTATGGTGGATGGTGTGCCTACGCTTCAGCGCCAAATCTCCCCAGTATTTACCTATTTGTGTTCGGAAATCGGAGAAACTCGTGATGTGTACCGTTTTGACATCAATCAAAATGATTTGCAGGTTGCATCTGATCTTTTTAATATGTTCAAGGGTGCGAAAACGAGCTTTGCAAACACATTGAACATGATTGGTGATCGGAGATGCAAAATTTCGAGCATTGATGACTTTTACAACGGAACTCATTGGTGCGTGGAACGATGGTGGAATCACGAAGAACGGCAGGCTCTTGGTATCGAGGAAGAATCCAAGACAATCGGAGTAAATGACTTTAGAGTTTTACTTGCTGATACGATTAACACATTGTCTGAACTTGATGAACCATTGGCTGAAGTTGAAAAAAAAAACGATGAGGGCCTTCAGTTTTTAGAAATCCCCATTACTCAGGTGTTTGATATTGTTCGTGGCGACGGAAAATATACTCGAAGCTATGTACATGAACACACTGGTGAGCATCCATTATATTCTGGCAACACATTTGGACCATTTGCTCAGATCGATTCCTATGATTATAATGTTCCGGCATTGACATGGGCAATAGATGGTTTAGCGGGCTACATGATGATTCACAGATCACCTTTTTCCGCAACCAACCACCGTGGAATACTCCTACTGAAAGACACAAATATAGACCTGGAGTACGCAAAATATACCTTGGAACCTATTTTTAGAGAGCTTAAAAAAGGGCGGCAAGGCGATAATGGAGAGAATGAGTACACATCATTACCACCATTTATGATTCAATCTGTAAAATTTGCTATTCCGGTAGACCATGACGGAGAGCCTTGGCTTGAAAAGCAAAAAGAAATCGCCGCAGGTTATGTAACTTTGGAACAAACCAAAGAAACTGTTGTTGAACAAATTGCAAATCTCTCACAGGTTTCTGTTGTGCCGAATTGTGATGAATATGCGATCGAATATTTGCCTTTGAGTGAGCTATTTGACACAATTAAAGGAAAGTCAAAGTACACCAAAAAGTACGGGAATTTACACTCAGGCCCTTACCCAGTCTACTCGGCATCAAGTCAAGGGACACTGACCCATTTAGATACCTACGATTATGACGGTCGTTATATGACATGGTCAACAAACGGATTTGCAGGTACGATTCTTATTCTGAATGGCAAATTTTCCATTAACGGAGATCGTGGAATCTTGGTTCCTAAAAACGGGCGTCAAGATTTGGACTTCGATTATATGAAATTTACATTAGAACCCATATTCCGAGAGCTGGCTAAAGGTCGAAAAGGCGATAACGGAGAAGATGAATTTACTAAACTATATCCTTCGATGTTAAGCGACATTATGGTACCAATTCCTGTCGATGGTAAAGGAAATATTAGCCTTTTACTTCAAAAGGAGATTGCCCAAAAGTTTATATCAGTACAAAATAGTCAGAAAGAAATTATTGAAAAATTGGATGCACTGATATCCAAGAAAATTTCCATGTAATCAAAAGGAAGCGCTCATTTTATTTTGAGCGCTTCCTTTTTACTTTCGCTTTTTCTTTTTTGCTCCATGGTAAGGCTGTGACCGAGCTTTCCCCCTCATATTGTTGGGATTCTTCAGTAGCTTGGACAGGCTCAGTATTCGCAGAAAAGCAGAAAAATCATCGGATGAAATTTTTTCAAAAGGAATCTGCATTTTATCACAGAACTCATGGATCATAGCTTCTGTGTCGGTCCCCATCTGTATGGCCTGTTCAAAATTCTCTTTAACCTCATCCAGTGTTGGCTGTGGGTCGGCTGTGGTCTTGTCTTTCAAATGGGCTTCCCGTATATCCTGGACAATGCTGTCCAGATCATCATGAAGAATATGGCTGTAAAAATCGTTCTCCTGTACCTGACCCAGTTCCAGCGTCCGCATATATAGATCATTTTCTCCCGGTGCGTGTTCTTTCAGAATGGTCTGCCGGGTAGCTTCCAGAATCAGATTCATCTGGTTCACCCGCATATCAGCGATCCGGTCAATAAAGATTTCCATATCAACCATCAGCCGCAAAAAATTCGGATGGGTCGCCAACTCACAAAGCAGGCGGTTGTTGATTTTTCCGCTGCTTAATAATACAACCATATTATATTTATACATTTGACGGCACAAAGGTTGTTTCAAGCGAAGAAAATTACTGGAGTTACAGTAACTGCCTGTATGCGTATGATGGCAACGGCATTGCTGTTCACGACGGAGGCATGGGATATCTGCACGTTGAATACGTTTCCCTGTTTTCCATGACAGATAATCGGCTGGAGTGGGCAGATACGCTTATGAGTACAGAGGAATGCAGCTATGAGGACCTGCGCGCGTTCCTGGATACCTTAACGCCGATAGACGACTTCATTCCAATCACAGACGATTCGTATCTGACCAATTAATGAAAACGGCAAATTGCGCTGCGGGGGTCCCCAAATCATGCAGGTTGTACCAAAGCAAATATGAAAGTCCCAGGTCATTTGACCCGGGACTTTTTATGTAAAGAAACCCCGGCGGGACACGTCTGCGTCCTGCCGGGGAAATTTTTTCTCAGCCTGCGTCCTCTGAAACGCTGGGGGTTTCGTAGGTTTCGATACGGCGGATGTGCGCGCCGAGTGCGGTGAGTTTGCCGACGATATCCTCATAACCGCGCTCGATGAAGTGTGCGTCCTCGATGAGCGTCATGCCCTCGGCGCACATGGCAGCAATAACCATTGCTGCGCCTGCGCGCAGATCACAGGCACGGACCTCGCAGCCGTGCAGCATCTGCACGCCGTCGATAATGGCGGTCTTCCCTTCTACCTGAATGTTTGCGCCCATGCGGCCAAGTTCGGCGGTGTAGCGGAAGCGGTTGTCATAGACGCCCTCGGTCACAAGACTGGTGCCGACTGCAGTAGCAAGACAGACCGTGATCTGCGGCTGCATGTCGGTCGGGAAGCCGGGATACGGCATGGTCTTGACGTTTGCGCGGTGCAGCCGGTAGGCCGATTCGACGCGGATGGCGTCGTCATATTCCGTGATGTCCGCGCCGATCTCGCGCAGCTTTGCAGTGATGCAGTCGAGATGCTTCGGAATGACATTCTCGATCAGCACATCGCCGCCGACAGCTGCCGCGGCCGCCATATAGGTGCCTGCTTCGATCTGATCGGGAATGATGGAATAGCAGCCGCCGTGCAGCGCCTTGACGCCGCGGACCTTGATTACGTCGGTGCCTGCGCCGGAAATCTGCGCGCCCATGGCGTTCAGGAAGTTCGCAAGATCCACGATGTGCGGCTCTTTGGCGCAGTTTTCGATAATCGTCATGCCGCTGCAAAGCACTGCTGCGAGCAGGATGTTCATCGTCGCGCCGACGGAGACAATATCGAGATAAATGTGGCCGCCGCGCAGCCCGCCCTTCGGGGCGTCGGCGCAGACATAGCCGCCGGCCTGCTCGACCATGGCACCCATGGCCTCGAAGCCCTTGATATGCTGGTCAATGGGGCGGACACCGAAGTTGCAGCCGCCCGGCATGGCAACATGGGCATGACCAAAGCGGCCAAGCTCTGCGCCGATGAGGTAATACGACGCACGGATGCGTCGGACGAGTTCGATGGGAGCAGTTGCGTTGCGTGCACGGGTGCAGTCGATCTCGAGTGTGTTGCGGCCGTAGCGGCGGATCTCCGCGCCCATATCGCGCAGAATCTCCAGCAGCAGCCGCACATCTGAAATATCCGGTACGTTTTCGATCCGGCAGGAGCCGCTGACGAGCAGTGTGGCCGGCAGGATTGCGACCGCCGCGTTCTTGGCTCCGGAAATGGTCACGGAGCCGGAAAGCTTTGTGCCGCCATGAACGATGTATTTGATCAAAATGTAGTCCCTCTTTGGTAGCGTCAGTTGACACTAAGAGTGTTTGCAGAAACGCGTTATGTTAACAGAGCCAAATTCGGCCGCTTCTAGAATAGCACACCACGGCAGGAATGTAAAGGAAAATGACAATTCAGCAACAGAAAATCTTCAGATTTTCTTCATAATTCGACAAGTTTGGACAGCAGGATTATTTTTCCGCCGTGATTTCGCGCGTAATGCCGTTGATAAAGAAGCTTCCGGCATCCGTCTCGACCAGCCAGACCGGCACAAAGCGGATACCGGTACCCGCCTGATCCGACGGCAGATAGCCCTGCGTGAGCGATGTCACCGTGCTCCCGACCCAGCCGAGCGCGTCGCGCCGTGCCAGCAGCTGCGCCAGCGCATCAGCGGCGGAAATGGCCTCCTGCTCTGATACGCGCGTGATGGAACTGCCGCCGGTGTAAAACGTGCCCTCGACCGCCATGAGATGCTCGTCCATATAGGTCAGCTCCAGAAGACTGCCGAGCACAGGGACGCCGAGCAGCGTCTGTGAGGCACAGATACGCACAGCGCCGCTTTCTGCCTGCTCGCGTGTGAGCGACTGGTATTGAAAATCCATGGCGTGCAGCAGCTTCTCTGCGGCTTTTTCCGGATTTCGCACCCGGCTGCCGCCGGTCAGCGACGCGGAAAAGCCGCCTGTGCGTGTAATGTGGAGCGTTCCAAGATCGGATTCATAGGTGCTTTCAAAGCCGGACGCACCTGCGGGCGCGGTCTTTGCACCCAGAAGCGCCTGCGCAGCCGTTTGTGCGCCGTCCTCGGAGAGTTCGACAATATAGAGCGTGGGACTGCGCGGCAGTTCGTCCAGATCAATGGAAAGGTCATAGCCCTCGTAAAGTGTCTTGAGTTCCTGCAGCATCTGCCGCTGTTCATGCGTCTGTGCAAGCCGGTTCGGCACGACAATGCAGAGAAGCCCCAGCGCGCAGAGCGTCAAGACAAGAAGAATCAGATTTTTCATGCGCGAAGCGCTCATAGCGGCTCCTCCTGATGGAAAATTTGAGTCAGTGGTGCGATGGATACGGCGGAAAGCAGCTGTTCTAAAGAGATCTTCGGCGAATCTGTATGGATTTACCCACTTGTTTGTAGGGGCCGATGCCCACATCGGCCCGCTGGGAAATTGCGAATTCGCCTAAGATTCCCGCAGAAACGGTGCGTTCTGCCGGGTCGATGTGGGCATCGACCCCTACGATTAACAGCGAAAAGCCTGCGGATTCGCATCGGACCATCGCTTTTCGCAATTACCTGCTGCGACCTCTCAGGCGCTCCCGCGCCAGTGCATCGTGGGCAGGTACATATCAAGCTTACTCCGTCTCCCAACCGGCGGTGAGTTCGCCTCCGGTGCCTTCTGCGTACAGAAGGCGGAGCGTTTCGCCCTTCGGCAGACACGCCGCCGCCTGTGCAGCGGGCAGAAGCGCCGCGGGTGTTGATGTGGCTGTGTAGCTGCGGTACAGAACGGAGGCGCGTGTGATCTGCGTGCCGTCGAAGCGAATCTCGATTCCGCCGCCGCGCGGCGCAATCTCGATGCCGGACAGATAATAGCCGAAGGTACACACGGCGCTCTGGCCGTCTTCGGAATAGCTTTGCAGATAGACCCGCGCCTCGCCGTAGCTGTCGCCGGTCAGACGGCTGAGAAGACTGCGCGCAGCCTCAATGCGGCCCAGCGCGTCGGCGGACACGCTCTGGAAACGGTCGTCCGATTGGAGAATCTGCAGGTCGATTCGGCCCTGCGCGCTTACGCGCAGGTGCAGGCCGGTTTCGGTAAAGGACGTCGTGCCGTCGTTTCCGACGAATCGCGCGTCACCGTAGGGATTGATGCCAATTTGGGTTGCGAGAGCGGAAATGAATCTGGCGTCGCACGGGTTCGTGCCGAGGCCCGTGCAGACGGCGGCGCTCGACGCGCTGATAAGCGAGAGCGGATCAAGCGCGCTGTAAGGTGCAGCGTCCGATTCAAAGGCGAAAAAGCTGCCGTCCGGAACGGCGGCGGAGAGTTCGGCGGCAAGCGTCTCGGCGGAAAGCGCCGTTTGTGCGCGGCAGCAGCTGCCGCCCAGCAGATACAGTTCAACTGTCTCACCATTCAGCGCCAGCAGGTACCACTGCGCGTCCGCACCCTCCGGTGCGCGCACGTTCAGCCACGCGCCGAGCACAGCGGGTGAGATGGTTCCCGGAAAGCAGAAGGCTGCGCCGGGGCCGCGCAGCGCGGCATAAAATGCCGATTCAGTGCACGCCTGCGGCGTTTCGGCGCTCTCGAGCGCCTGTGCAAGTAACCCGCCGTACTGACCGTAAAGCGTGTCAAGAGCGGCAAAGTCATACTGTGCGCTTTGACGGCCTGCCTCAGTGCTCAGCGTGACGGCGATGGGCTGCGCCGCGCCGATGAACGCGCTGCCGGTGGCGGGCGCAGTGTAGGTCAGTTCTGCCTCGTTCAGGCCGAACAGACCCGCAAACGGGCGCAGCGCACTCGCCAGCCACTTGGTCTGCGTGAGCGTTTTCGTCGGCAGACACATGATCGCAAGCGTCACGTTGACCAGCACGAGAAACACAATCAGAATATCCTTCCCAATCTCCAGCAGCCGGCGGCCATGCCCGGCGGAGCCGGGTCTTCGTTCCTGCTTCATGCCTGTGCCTCCGCGGCGGGCATGGTGATGAGAACCGAGGTGCCCTTGCCATATTCGGATGAAATTTCGATGCGGCCCTTGTGCTGGTTCAGAATCTCCTGCGCGATGGAAAGGCCCAGGCCTGTGCCGCCGGACTCGCGCGAACGCGCCTTGTCCACACGGTAGAACCGGTCGAACAGACGCGGCAGATCCTTTTCCGGGATGCCGATGCCGTTGTCGGTCACGCGGACAAAGACATTTTTGCCGCTCGTGCCGACGAGCATGTCAATTTTGCCGCCGTCGGGCGTATACTTGACGGCGTTGGAGACGATGTTTGTGATGACCTGCTCGATGCGCTCCCGGTCGCCGTTGACGTCGGGAATCTCACCCTCGCAGGTGAGCGTCATGGTGTGGTGGTGGTTCTGTTCGGCATTCAGCTTCGCCGCGTCGTAGACATTCTGCACGGCTTTGAGGAACGGGAAGCGGGAGATATTCATCTCCATCTTGCCGTAGTCGATCTTGCTGAGCGTGAGCAGATCCTGCACGATGCGGGTCATGCGGTCGGCCTCGCTGATGATGACGTTCATGAAGTTTGCGCGCAGTTCCGGTGGCAGTTCGTCGCCGGTATCGACGATCGTTTCAGCGTAGGATTTGATGTTGGTCAGAGGTGTGCGCAGTTCGTGCGAGACGTTGGCGACGAATTCGCGCTTGAGTTGTTCGCTCCTGCGCTGCTCGGTGACATCGTGAATGACAACGAGGACGCCGCCCTGTGCATGGTCGGACGAGAACGGCGCCATGAACAGTTCCAGTTCACGCTCGCCGACGGTTTTCTGCGTTTCGATATACTGCGGTCTGCGCAGCGTCAGGAGCGTGTCGAGTTCCGCCTCCTTCGAGAAAATTTCGTCGAAGGTTGTCTGACCGGACAGATTCTGCGCCAGCATCTGCGTGGCGGCAGGATTATAGTGAATGACGGTTCCGGAGGTGTTGAACGCGACGACGCCGTCCGTCATGTGCAGGAACAGCGTGGAAAGCTTGTTGCGCTCGTTCTCCGCCTCGGAGATCGTATCCTGCAGAACCTTTGCCATGTGGTTGAAGTTCTGGGTCAAGTCGCCGATCTCGTCGCGGCTGTCTACCGTGACGCGGTTTGCAAAGTCCCCTGCCGCGACGCGTTTCGTCCCGACGGTCAGCGCACGGATAGGCGTAATCAGAATCTGCGACAGCAGGAAGGACAAAATCACACAGATCACCAGGCCCAGCGCCAGCGCGCGCAGGATGATGATCAGCAGTTCGCTCGTCAACGCATCGACTGTGGCGCGGTTGTCGCGGATGTAGGCGATATACTGCGCGCCGTCCGATTCGACGGGGACGGCCAGATCCATATAGTTGTTCGTGACCGAACTGCTCTGCCCAACCGAGCCGTTCATGGCGGACAGAATGTTCTGCGTCATAACGACGGTAGTGCGCTGATTGGAACTGTCAAGCACGGAGCCGTTCTGGTCGAGAATGTAGACGTTGCGGCCCGTAATATCGATGCCGAGTCCGGCCTGCGCCATGAGAAGCTCCTTCATCTGCGCGGGCGCGTTGTCCTCCGCCGAAAGCCTTTGCAGCTGGGCGATGAATTCCGGGGTAAACGTGCCCTCCATCTGCTCATAGAACTGGGACACATAGAAATTGCCGACGCCGCTCATCAAAAACGCGCCAGTCGTCAGCATCAGGGCCAAAATCAGGATCACCATGATCATGACCATCTTCATGCGCAGGGACCGCATGGCCGCCCCTCCTTTCTCGCGCGGGAAACCGATTCCTTATCCCGCGAAATAATAGCCGACGCCGCGCCGGGTCAGGATATATTGGGGCTTGCCGGGATCGTCTTCGATCTTTTCACGAAGCCGCCGCACCGTCACATCGACCGTGCGCATATCCCCGTAATAGTCATAATTCCACACCCGCTGCATGAGATCTTCCCGGGAGAAGACCTTTCCGCGTTCGCGGATAAGATAGGAGAGAAGGTCGTATTCCTTCTGTGTCAGATCGACCGGCGCACCGTTTTTCGTCACCTGATAGGTTTCGGGGTTTAGGCACAGGCCATTTGCCTCAACGGTATTTGCCGTGCCGGAGGCCTGCGCGGAAGCGTATTCCATGCTGCGGCGGCGGATATTCGCCTTGACGCGGGCCATGAGCTCCTTCATGGAAAAGGGCTTGGTCATATAGTCGTCCGCGCCGGTCTCGAGTCCGAAGACCTTGTCCATTTCCTCCTCACGGGCCGTGAGCATGATGATGGGCGTGGTGCGGTTTTCGCCGCGGAGCGTTTTGCAGATGTCAAAGCCGCTCATTTTCGGCAGCATGACGTCCAATAAGATCAGATCCGGGTCCTTTGTCTGCGCAAGCAGCAGACCCGTCTCGCCGTCGAGCGCCTCGAGCGTTTCATAGCCCTCGCGCTTGAGATTGAATTTCAGGATCTCCACGATTGCGCGTTCATCCTCTACGATCAGGACTGTCTTTGCCATAGTGTATCCTCCTGTTTCTTAAACCGGGCGGCGAAGCGCCTTCGGATAGTGATTTTTGAGTTGGTTTCCGTCGCCCTTTGCCCAGCCGAGCGAAAGACCGTCAGCCTGTACAAGCGTCCAGCCGCGCCTGCCGGACGGCAGCACGTCGCCGGAAAGATACCGGGCGAGCAGCGGGTCGGCTTCCTCGAACGAGACGCTGTTTTCCAGCGTCTGCAGCCACAGCGCCCACGCGTGTGCGGGTTCAAAGCGGTTTTTCAAAACTGCGCCGAGTTCCAGTCCCGCGCGCAGCACCCGCAGCCCCTTTACCTCCGGCAGTTCCTGCGGGACGAGATAGCACACGTCCCCGAACCGCAGCAGCTTCCCCTCCGGCAGTGCAGCACCGGTCTGGCCGCGGAATGCCGCAAGTTCCGGCGGGCATTTGGCCGCGGGTTCCGGTGAAAGCGCCGCAGGCGCTTCGTCTCCCGTCCTGCGGAGCACGGCGGCATAATGCCCCTCGCCCAAGAGTCTGTGCGGCCAGAGCCGGAACGTATGCTCCAGTCCCGGCGCGGGGTTTGGCACCCAGTCGGGCCTGCCGGGGGAAAAGAACGGTACATCGAGTTTTTCCACAGAAAAATCGGGATTCTTCCACAAAAACTCGGAGATCACACCTTCGTTTTCCACAGGTGAGAATGTGCATGTGGAATAAACCAGACGGCCGCCGGGGCGGAGCATGCCTGCCGCCGAGGCCAGAATTTCCAGCTGCCGGTTGGCACAGATGGCGTTTGTGTCCTCCGTCCAGTCAGTGACGGCGGCCTCTTCCTTGCGGAACATGCCTTCACCGGAGCATGGCGCGTCAACAAGAATTTTATCAAAATACCCCGCGAAGCGCTCCGTCAGTTTTTTCGGGTGCTCGTTTAAAACCAGCGCGTTGGAAATGCCCAGCCGTTCCATGTTTCCGGATAGGATTTTTGCGCGTTTGGCGTTAATCTCATTGCAGACCAGAAGCCCCTTCCCCAGCAGCTTGCCTGCCAGCTGTGTCGATTTCCCGCCGGGGGCTGCGCATAGGTCGAGCACGCGCTCGCCCGGCTGCGGGTCTAAAAGTTCCGCCGGGGCCATGGCGCTCGGCTCCTGCAAATAATAAAGCCCCGCCGCGTGATACGGCGATAAACCGGGCCGGGAGGCTGCGTCATAGTAAAACCCCGTCGGGCACCATGGCACGGGAGCGAGCGAAAAGCGGGACAGATCTCCCGTAAAGCCGGCTTTCAGCGGATTTTTCCGCAGACCGGTGCAGAGCGGCCGGTCGAAGGACGCGAGAAAGTCCCCATATTCGCTTCCCAAAAGCGCGCGCATCCGCGCAGCAAAGCCCTCCGGCAGCATCGCAGGTGCCTCCTCCCCAATTTACATAGTTATCAATATTATAGTGCATTTCCCCGGAAAAGGCAATGCCGTCGATTTCAGCTTCTATACAGCGGACAGCGGTTCAAACCGGCCCGCAGCCTTAGCAGCTAACGCCGGAAAACGTGCAGTGCAGAACAGACAAAGAGTTTTTTGCAAAAAACAGACAGAATGAACAAAATAACTTTGATTTATGCAGCAATTTATAGTATACTGAATACAATGGTTTCCGTCCTCGCAAGCGCGGGCCATAAAAACGGAAGGAGGGCGAAAAACTTGGAAACGAATTACGCGATTGAGATGTTGAACATCACAAAACGTTTCCCCGGAATCATCGCCAACGACAACATTACCCTGAAGCTGAAAAAGGGAGAAATTCATGCCCTGCTCGGCGAAAACGGCGCGGGCAAATCGACGCTCATGAGCGTCCTGTTCGGTTTGTACCAGCCGGAGGAGGGCGAGATCCACAAGGACGGCCGCAAGGTCGAGATCCGCGACCCGAACGACGCAAACGAACTCGGCATCGGCATGGTGCATCAGCACTTCAAGCTGGTCGAGTGCTTCTCTGTCCTCGACAACATCATTCTCGGCGTTGAGCCGAACAAAATGGGCTTCCTGCAGAAGCAGGACGCGCGCAAAAAGGTTCTCGCGCTGTCTGAGAAATACGGTCTGCACGTCGATCCCGATGCAATCATTGAGGATATCACCGTCGGTATGCAGCAGCGCACCGAAATTCTCAAAATGCTCTACCGCGACAACGAGATCCTGATCTTCGACGAGCCGACGGCCGTTCTGACGCCGCAGGAAATCGAGGAACTCATGCAGATCATGAAAAACCTCGCGGCCGAGGGCAAGAGCATCCTCTTTATCTCCCACAAGCTGAACGAGATCATGGAGGTCTCCGACCGCGTCACCGTTCTGCGCAAGGGCAAGTGCATCGGCACGGTCGAAACTGCGCATACCACGGCGGAGGAACTGTCCGCTATGATGGTCGGCAGAAACGTCAATTTCCATGTCGAAAAGGGCCCGCTTAAGACGGGCAGCGAGGTTCTGTCCGTCGAGCATCTGACGGTCGCCTCCAAGGTTCACAAGAACAATGCCGTCAAGGTCGTGTCGTTCCGCGTCCGCGCGGGCGAGATCGTCTGCATCGCCGGTATCGACGGCAACGGCCAGACGGAACTTGTTTATGCCTTGACCGGACTGGAGCCTGCCGTGAGCGGCAAGATCACACTCGAGGGCAAGGACATCACCCACGCATCCATCCGCCAGCGCAGTCTCATGGGCATGAGCCACATCCCCGAGGACCGCCACAAGCACGGGCTTGTGCTCGACTATACGCTTGAGGACAACATGGTGCTTCAGCGCTATTTTGAGCCCGAATTTACCGACAAGGCCGGCTTCCTGCGCCGCAAGAACATCCGCGCCTATGCCGAGGGCCTGATTGAGCAGTACGACGTGCGCGCAGGTCAGGGCCCGGTGACACCGGCGCGCAGCATGTCCGGCGGCAACCAGCAGAAGGCCATTGTCGCCCGTGAGATCGACAAGCATCCCGAACTGCTCGTCGCGGTTCAGCCCACCCGCGGTCTGGATGTCGGCGCCATTGAGTACATCCACAAGCAGCTTGTTGCCCAGCGCGACGCGGGCAAGGCCGTGCTGCTTGTCTCGCTGGAACTGGACGAGGTCATGGACGTGCCGGACCGCATTCTCGTCATGTACGAGGGCGAGATCGTCGGCGAACTCGATCCAAAGTCCACCACGCAGGAGGAACTTGGCCTCTACATGGCTGGCGCCAAGAGAGATGAGGTGAAAGCATGAAAAAGAATCTTCTGAAAAACAGCGCCGTACAGACGCTGGTCGCGTCGCTGATCTGCATCGTGCTGGGCCTGTTCCTCGGCTATCTTGTTCTGCTGCTGATCAACCCCGTTGGCGCGGGCGACGCAATTCTGACCGTTATCAAGAACTTCTGGACGTACAACCGGCAGGCCTCGCAGGTCAAGTATCTGGGCAATACGCTCGTCAAGACGGCGCCGCTTCTGATGTGCGCGCTGTCGATCCTGTTCTCCTATAAGGTCGGCCTGTTCAATATCGGCGCTGCCGGTCAATACTGCATCGGCGCGGCGCTGAGCCTGTACGCAGCGCTGGGCCTTGGCTGGAGCTGGCTGCCGTGCATGCTGCTCGCCATTCTCGGCGGCGCGCTGCTGGCCGGTATTTCGGGCCTGCTCAAGTCCTACTGCAACGTCAACGAGGTCATTTCCGGCATCATGCTCAACTGGATCGTGCTGTATCTGACCAATATGCTTCTTACGCTTGTCAAAGAGGACGCCAGCCCCTATACTAAGGTTCTGGCCAACACCAACGCCTCTGCGGTGCTGCCGTCGCTCGGCCTCGGCGCGCTGTTCAACAAAAACCAGTATGTCGGCCTTGCAATCCCGCTGGCTGTCGTGATGGCAATCGTTGTGTGGATCGTGCTCGACAAAACGAAGTTCGGCTACGAACTCAAGGCCACGGGCCTCAACAAAAATGCTGCGAAATACTGCGGCATGGCGGAAAAGCGAAACATCATCCTGAGCCTGATGATCTCCGGTGCACTGGCCGGTCTTGGCGCGGCGATGCTGTACCTGACCAGCTATGAGCAGTGGCAATGCTCTTCCTCTTCCGTTCCGGCCATGGGCTTCAACGGCATCGCAGCTGCCTTCCTTGGCGGCCTGAACCCCATCGGCTCGATCTTCGCCTCGTTCTTTATCCAGCATATCACCGCAGGCGGTGCGTATGTCGATAAGAGCATGTACTGCGCGCAGATCTCCGATCTGATCTCTGCGCTGATCATTTACCTGTGCGGCTTTGTGCTGTTCATGAAGAGCGCGATGAATACCATCGCCGCCCGCCGGGAGGAAAAGGCCATTGCAAAGGCCAAAGCCCTGGCGGAAGCCAAGAAAGGAGGCGAGGCGGAATGATCCTGCTGCTTCAGTATACGCTGATTTTCGCGTCGGTCCTGATCCTGGTCGCCCTCGGCGGCTGCTTCGCAGAGCATTCCGGCGTCATTAACCTCGGTCTCGAAGGCATTATGATCATGGGTGCGCTCGGCGGCGCGCTGACGATGCGCTATGTACCGAATACAGCCCCGGCGATTGTGATGCTTCTCGCGGTCATCGTTGTCTCAGCGCTGGTCGGCATGGTGTATTCCTGCCTGCTTGCTGTGGCGAGCATCAACTTCAAGGCCGACCAGACCCTCGTCGGCACGGCGCTGAACCTGCTCGGCACCGCCGGCGCAACCGTTATCGTCAAGGCCATCAACACCGCTGCCAACCCCGACGATGTTTCGTCCATCGTGCAGTACGGCGGCGCAAAGAGTGCGCTGCTGGTATCCATCGGCTCGTTTGAATTCAACTGGTTCATGCTCGTGGCGTTTATTGCGCTCGTGTTTGCCTATGTGACGCTGTACAAGACCCGCTTCGGCCTGCGCCTGATGGCCTGCGGCGAGCACCCGCAGGCAGCTGCCAGCGTCGGCATCAACGTCTATAAGATGCGCTGGGCAGGCGTGCTGATTTCGGGCGTTCTCGGCGGCATCGGCGGTATCGTCTTCATTACCGCGGGCGTTTCGGAGTGGCGGTTTGAATACGGCGTGGCGGGCTTCGGCTTCCTGTCCCTCGCCGTTATGATCTTCGGCCAGTGGAAGCCGCAGCGTATTGCGCTGGCCGCGCTGCTGTTCGGCTTCTTCCGTGCACTCGGCAATGTCTACACGGGCTTCGGCTTCCTCAAGGCGCTGAACTTGCCGAGTTCTCTGTACAACATGCTGCCGTATATCATTTCGCTCATTGTGCTTGCCTTTACGTCCAAGAATTCCCGCGCGCCGAAGGCCGAGGGTATTCCCTACGACAAGGGCATGCGCTAAGCTGCATTCGTTCTCTGCCTCCGGCAAGTTCATACGGACTTGCCGGAGCCTTCATTTCAAGCACATCAAACTCAGGAGGATTTTGTTCTCATGCGAATGGTTGATCTCATTGAAAAAAAGCGGGACGGCGGGATTCTGACCGACGACGAGATCCGCTTTATCATCCAGGGCTTTACCGACGGCTCCATCCCCGATTACCAGATGTCCGCCTTTGCCATGACGGTGTTCTACAAGGGTATGACCGATCACGAAACCGCCGTCCTGACGGACGCGATGATGCGTTCGGGCGACACAGTGGATTTGAGCCGGTTCGGCGATAAATCCGTTGACAAGCATTCCACCGGCGGCGTCGGCGATAAGACGACGCTGATCGTTGCACCGATTGTCTCGAGTCTCGGCGGCAAGATGGCCAAGATGTCCGGCCGCGGCCTCGGCCATACGGGCGGTACGGTCGATAAGCTGGAATCCATTCCCGGTTATCAGACGACGCTTTCGGCAGAGGCCTTCATGCAGCAGGTCGAGGACGTCGGCGTAGCCGTCATCGGTCAGTCCGGCAATCTGACGCCCGCCGATAAAAAACTCTACGCGCTGCGTGACGTGACCGCGACAATCGATTCCCTGCCGCTCATCACGTCGTCCATCATGTCCAAAAAGCTGGCCGCAGGCGCGCATTCCATCGTGCTGGATGTCAAGATCGGCTCCGGCGCGTTTATGAAGACGCTTGAAGACGGACAGAAACTGGCAGAGAGCATGGTGCGCATCGGCAAGGCCTGCGGCCGGAACGTCGTGGCAGTCATGTCCAACATGGATATTCCGCTCGGCTTCTATATCGGCAATGCGCTCGAGGTGCGCGAGGCGGTTGAGGTCCTGCGCGGCCATGGCTGCCCGGACCTGACCGGCGTGTGCATTACACTGGCGGCCAATATGCTGCACCTGTGCAACGGCTGGCCCATTGAAGAGGCCACGAAGCAGGCGGAAGAAGCCATTAACTCCGGCAAGGCCTTTGAGCAGATGAAGAGCTGGATCGCCGCACAGGGCGGCGATGCGCGGGTGCTGGACGACGTGAGCCTGCTGCCGCAGGCGTCGGTGCAGTACGAACTCAAAGCGCCGCAGACGGGCTATATCCACCATATGGACGCGCAGAAGATCGGCGAAAGTTCTGCCATTCTCGGCGCGGGCCGCAAGACGAAGGACGACGCCATTGACTTCGCTGCCGGTATCGTCCTGAAGGAAAAGACCGGCGCAAAGGTCGAGCAGGGCCAGACGCTGGCTGTTCTGCACACGAACCGGCCTGAGACGATTGCCGACGCCGAACGCGTCTTTTTGGAAGCCATCCGCTGGGGAACCGACGCGCCCGAGGCACAGCCGCTGATCTACGGGATTGTAAAGTAAAAAGAGGAGAGAAAGAGATATGTCAGATGTGATCGTCATCGGTGTTGCCGGCGGAACCGGCAGCGGAAAAACCACGCTCGTCAAGGCTCTGATGAACCGCTTCGGCGACAATATCAGCGTTCTCAGCCACGACAATTATTACAAGCGGCACGACGAGATGAGCTATGAGGAGCGAACCCACCTCAATTACGACTGCCCGGACGCGTTCGACACCGATATGATGATCGAGCATCTGCGCATGCTCAAAAACGGTCAAGCCATCGACTGCCCGACGTATGACTATACCATCCACAACCGCGCCGACGGGGTTCTGCACATCGAGCCGCGCAAGGTCATCGTGGTGGAAGGCATTATGATCTTCGTCGAGAAGGCGCTGTGTGATGAGATGAACATCCGCATCTTTGTTGACGCCGATGCTGACGTGCGCCTGTGCCGCCGCATCCGCCGCGACGTGAAAAAACGCGGACGCAGCATCGATTCCGTCATTGACCAGTATCTGACCACCGTCAAGCCCATGCACGAGCTCTATGTTGAGCCGAGCAAGAAAAATGCGAATCTTATCGTCCCGGAGGGCGGCAAAAACCTGATCGCGCTCGAGATGATCATCAACCGCATCCAGCGGCACATCGACGGAAACGCGGAATAAAAAACTGCCCGGAACTGCCGGCTGACAGTTCCGGGCACACTTTATCATGACGCGCCTGCCGCTGAAAAAACGCGCCTCGCACAGCGGAAACTGGGTCTGCCGTGCGGGGCGCGTTCGGTTTTGATTTGCTTTTACTTAGACGAGGTCGGGTCGTAGTTGCGGCCAAATTTGAGGTCTTCAAACTTGATCGTCGCGCTTTCCGGGTGCATGGGGCGCGAGGCGGACTTAGCCGGCGCGGGTGCGGGGGCAGGCTTCGCCTCAGGTTCACTGCCGATCAGCTTTTCCAGATTATCGGAGATCTCTGTTGCAATTTTCTCCGCATCTTCGCTGGGAACGGGCGCGGTCACAGGTTCCGTCCGGTCGGCCTGCCAATCATAGGGACGTTTGTGGGCTGGTTCGGGCTGCGCGGGGGCGGACTCCTTCGTCAGATCCCGGGTCTTGAGCGTCTCAAGCAGGCCCAGATGGCCCTGAATATCGCGCTCGACCACAGAGATGAAATTCAGCGCGGTCTGCTTGGCGTAATCGAGCCGCTCCTGCTCGGCGTGGATCTGCTGGTTCAGCTGCGCAAGCTGCACGTTTGCGGCGTTGACCTGCGCGTTGGCCTGTGCATTTACCTCTGCGTTCTGCAGCATCGCGGCGCAGCGCGCCTGCGTTTCCTTGAGCATCTGTGCGCTTCTGGCCTCCGCGTCAGCTGTGGCTGTAGACTGCTTCGTCTCCTGCGCGCGGTATTCCTCCAGCTTTTCAACCAAAATCTTCATCTTGGCCTTGAGCACGGAATTTTCCTTGTAGAGCGTAATATAATCTTCCGTCAGCGGCTCGAGAAAATCATCGACCTGCTGCATGTCATAGCCGCCGAAGACGGCCTTGGAGAAGGTTTGCTCCTGAATTTCCTGCGGTGTGAACATGGAAGCTGCCTCCCTGTGTAAATTAGAGATAGACGCCGTTGTTTTCCAACTCGTCGATGAGGTCGCCGACGATATCGACGTTGTACGGCGTGATAATGTAGGTGCTGATGGCGATCTTCTTGATCTTGCCGTCAAGCGCATAGGCGCAGCCGGACAGGAAATCGACCAGACGGCGTGCGACATCCTTGTTGGTGGATTCCAGATTCAGAACGACTGCATGCTTGCTGCGCAGATGCTCCGCAATGTCGGATACGTTGTCAAAACGCTCCGGTTTGACGAGCACAACCTGCATCTGGGCCGTGGTGTGAATGTTTACGACCTTGCCGTTCGATGTGCCTGCGTTGTTTCCGCCGAGCGTGCGGCGGCCCGCAGAAGAGGTGCTGCCGGTCGCGGAGAAATCGTCGCTGTCCAGATCGAAGCTGGTGTTATAAGAGGGCTTCGGCGCCGAGGACGAGCGGGAGGGTCTGCTGGGGCGGGCGTCGTCGTCGAATTCATCAAAATCGTCGTCGTCTTCTGTATACGGCTTCGTGAGCTTCTTCAGGTCATCCATAAATCCCATTGTAGTGTATCCTCCAGAATTGCTATTCTATGTAATTGGGTCGTGTCGGTCAGACGTTATAATTCCGCTTGCCGAAGATCGCGGTGCCGATGCGCACCATGGTCGAGCCTTCAGCGATAGCGTCGGTAAAATCGTCGCTCATGCCCATCGACAGGCATTCCATGGACACATTATCGTATTTTTTCGCCCTTATGTCAACAAAAAGATTGCGCATTTCGGCAAAATATCTGCAATTTTCACCTGGAAATTCGCTCACGGGCGGAATTGCCATCAGTCCCTTGAGCGCCACATGCGGAAAATCCGCCATGCGGGCGGCAAGTGCAGCGGCTTCGGCCGGCGTAAACCCGGATTTGCTTTCCTCTGCACCGATGTTGACCTCGAAGAGAATGTTCTGCACAACGCCCACTTTTTCCGCCTGCTTTTCGATGCACTCCAGCAATTCCGGCCGGTCAACAGACTCGATGAGATCGACCACGCCGACGAGATACTTGACCTTATTGGTCTGCAGATGGCCGATGAAATGCAGGGGCTTTCCCGTGTACGCGCCCAGCGGGCGCTTGGCCTGAATTTCCTGCACGCGGTTTTCGCCGCAGCAATCGACGCCTGCGGCGACTGCCTCCTTGACGCGGTCGGCGTCGTTCATCTTCGTCGCGGCGCAGAGCAGAATTTCAGACGGGTCGCGCCCGGCCTTTTTTGCGGCATCGGCCATTTGCGCACGGATATTCGCAATATTTTCAGCAATCGTAGACATATCAGTTGACGACCTTTCCATCGTATAGATTTTTCGCGTTGATAATCAACTCGTCACCCGGCCAAAGATTGTTGGTCGAACTGGTGTCGAGTGTGACGACGTAGCTTTCGCCGGTATCGTGGAGGATGGTGATAGGCTTCCACTTGGCGAGTGTTCCTTCGAGGATATACACGCCCGTCTGACCATTTTCGACACGGACGGCGGATTTCGGGACGCGCAGCCCGGAATAGGACGTGAAGACGATCTCCGCCGACTGCTGCCGCAGCAGCGTCACGTTCTGCAGCGCCCGGTCGGACGACAGCACCAGCAGCCGGGAACCCGCCTCGTTGCCGCCGAGGCGCGCCACGCGCATGGTGACCGGCTGGTAATAATCGCGGGCGAACGTCAGTGTAGCGCGGTCGCCCTCCTCCACGCCGGAAAGTTCGCTTGCGGGCACGACGCAGGCATAGTACCACGTTGCAGACGTGACGAGCCTGCCGATGGCGTTGGCATCCGTTTCGTCCGGCTGGACGGACTCAAATTCTGCGACAGTCATTTCCATCAGCCGTTCCGGCGTCAGTACGGATTCATAGCCGTCAACAGCGGCAGAAAAGGTTCCGGCCTTGCCTGCAAGGATGGCGCTGGTGTCGCCCGCAGACTGCGCCTCGAGCGTCTCAAGTTCTGCCTGCAGCGTGCTGATGCGCGCCTGCAGCGAGCCGCTGTCCGAGTCGCTTCCGGTGCGCCGCAGGATCAGGCCCTTGAGTTCCGGCGACAGGTCGGAGACGGAGTTCATGTCGCGCAGCGCCAGATAGCGGCTCAGCTGTGCAAGATCGCCCGCGATGTCCGCGTCGAGCGCGGCCTGATCGTAGACGCTGGAAACAGCGCTCCATGCGTACTGAAGCTGCTCGATCTGGCCGGACAGTTCATCGATGCGCGTCTGGCGGGTCTTTGCATCCTCGGAGCGGTAGCCGGTGGCGACGGTGTCGTTCGCGGCCACATGGGCGCCCTCGGCGCAGTTCAGAACCGTTGTGCCGTATTGCGAATACAGAAGCTCCTCCTCACGCACGACAAAGCCGGAGGCGTAATAGCCCGCCCCGGCTTCGTATGGTGTGACGGTGGCCGTCATGAGTGGTGCGTAGAGGCTGCTTACCACGTTATAGCCGAAATACGCGGCGATCGCGGCAAGCAGGATCCAGAGGATAACGGTAAAATAGGATTTGCCTTGCTTCATAGTGCTCCTTCAGGTAACCCGGCGGGAGCGGAGCGGTGCTCAACCCTGCGTCAGGTGAACGGGAACGGCGGGCGTCATGGTAGACACCGCGTGCTTATAGATCATCTGCTGCCGTCCATCGGACTGCAGCAGGATCACAAACTGGTCGAAGCCCGTGATAATGCCGCGCATCTGAAAGCCGTTCATCAGAAAAACGGTCAGCATCGTGCGGTCCTTGCGGGCCTGGTTCAGAAAAATGTCCTGATAATTCTCTGTTGTTTTTTGCATGGGTATCGGCTCCTTCTCATTTATATGGGAACCTCTGACTCAATGGCCTTCGGCCATAGAGCCAGAACTTCCTTGATCTGATACCCATATCGTACCATATTCAAAGCGCGGAAAAAGGAATATTCTGTCGAGCGGCGGAAAGAACCTCCGAAAAATCTTCCGTGCCTGTCATCCGCAGCCAGTGAACGTCCGGGTTGCGCCGGAACCAGGTCAGCTGCCGCTTGGCGTAGTTGCGGGAACGCTGCTTGCAGAGCGCGGCGGCTTCGTCCAGCGAACACGCGCCGCTTAGGTACCCGAAGAATTCCTTATAGCCGATAGCCTGCATGGCCGTTGTTTTCGGACTGACACCGAGGGCAAGCAGCGCGCGGATCTCGTCCAGCAGCCCGGCCGACAGCATATTCTCGACCCGCAGGTCGATGCGCCGGTATAAGGCGGCGCGATCCTGATAATCCAGACCAATCCACACGGGCCGGTAGCGCGGCGGGACGGCCTTTGTTTCCAGATTGTGCTGCGTGATGGTCTTGCCCGTTTCCTCATAAACCTCCAGCGCGCGGATGACGCGCTTTTCGTCTGCCGGGTGGAGCCGCGCGGCGGCCTCCGGGTCAATTTCGCGCAGCCGAGCCAGCATGGCCTCGCCGCCCGTTTCACGCAGCTGCGCCTCGAGCGCTTCGCGCCTGCCGGTCTGCGGGACAGGTGCGAACGACCGGCCTGCAATCAGACTGTCAACATACAGCCCCGTACCGCCCGCAATGACGGCGGTTTTGCCGCGCGATAGAATGTCCTGCACGCACGCGTCCGCCAGCTGCACATATTTCCCGGCGGAAAAATCCTCGCCTGGCTCAACCATGTCAATTAAATGGTGGGCAACGCCCTCCATTTCTTCTTTTGTGGGCTTGGCCGTGCCGATATCCATGTGCTTGTAAATCTGCATGGAATCGCAGGAGACGACCTCGCCGTCATACAGCTTCGCAAGCTGCACGGCAAGCTTCGTCTTGCCGGAGGCCGTCGGGCCGACGACGCAGATGATCCTGTCCATGTTCAAACCCTCTTGAACTGCTTTTCCAGCTGCCGCTTCGTGAGCGTCACGCAAACGGGGCGGCCATGCGGGCAGTATTTGATATCGTCGCGGGACAGAACCTCCTGCACGAGCCGCCGCAGTTCTTCGTCAGATGTCTGCCAGCCGGCCTTAATAGCCGATTTGCAGGCGATGGTGTGCAGCAGATTGTCGCGCAGGCTGTCCGGGTCAAGTGTTTTTCCGGCCAGCAGATCGCCGGCCAGTTCCTGCAAAAGCGCTTTTGCGTCCTCCACGTCCACGTCGGACGGGATCTGCCGGATGAGCACGTCTCCGCCGCCGAAGTCCTCCGTTTCAAACCCGCAGCGCTCCAGAAGCGCCTTGTTTTCCAGCACAGCTGCGGCCTCTTCGCGCGAAAGTTCCGCGGAGACGGGGGCCAGCAGCAGCTGGGCCATGATGGGATGGTCTTCCTTTTTGAGCGCCTCAAAGCGAATGCGCTCATGCGCGGCATGCTTGTCAATGAACAGAACGGCTTCGCCCTGCTCAATAATAATATAGGTGTGCAGCGCCTCGCCGATGATACGGAAGGGCTCTTCCCTGACGGCAAATTCCTGCTGCTGTACTTCAGCCGCCTTGACCGGTTCCGGTTTCGGCTCCGGTCGTTCTGCAGGCTTCGGTTCGGGCCTTGCCTCCGGCCGCAGCTCGGGCTTCGGCTCCGCTCTGACCTCCGGTTTTGCTTCCGGCTTTGGAAGATCAAAGGCCTGCTGCGCAGGCGCAGGCTCGGAGCGCGGCAGCTGCACCGGCGAGGCCAGCATCGGCTGCTCCTGCTTCGGCATGGGCTGCTGTGCGGCCTGGCGGCGGTATTCGGATGCCTGCATGGTCTGATAGAAGCCGGGCTTCGGCGGCTGGACGATTTTGGGCTGTGCCTGCGGCTGCGGTGCGGCCTCCTGCTTTTTCTCCGGCGTTTTCCATTCCGGGCGGCCAGCCGCTCTGGAAAGCGTGGACAAAACGGCATAGTGTACCGCATCGAAGACCTCGCGCTCGGACAGGAACTTGACCTCCGTTTTGGCCGGATGAACGTTCACGTCCACGGCCTGCACCGGCATGTCAATTTCCAGCACGCAGGCCGGAAAGCGGCCTACCATGATCTGGTTGCGGTACGCCTCTTCCACGGCGGCGGAGAGCAGACGGGACTTGATATAGCGGTTGTTGACGAAGAAGCTTTGCCATGCGCGGTTTCCGCGTGTGGCAGTCGGCTTTGTGACAAAGCCGCGCACGCGAAGCTTTTCCCAGCTGCCGTCAACCGGCAGCATATTGTTGGCAAGTTCCCGGCCGTAGATGGCGTAGATCGCGGCCATGCGGTCGCCCTGTCCGTCGGTGTGCAGCTGCTCCTGGCCGTCCTTCAAAAAGCGGAAGGAGATCTCCGGGTGTGCCAGCGCCTGCTGCTGCACAACGGAGAAAACAGCGGAGGACTCCGCCGCGTCGGATTTCATAAACTTCATCCGCGCAGGCGTATTGTAAAATAACTCCCGCACCAAAATCGTCGTGCCGCACGGGCAGCCGACAGGCTCCTCAGACAGAACCTTTCCGGCTTCGAGATGCAGGCGAACGCCGTTTTCCGCGCCCTGCGCCCGCGTGAGAAGATCGATTTTTGACACGGACGAAATCGCGGCCAGCGCCTCGCCGCGGAAGCCAAGCGTACCGATGCAGGCAAGATCCTCTTGCCTGCGGATTTTGCTCGTTGCATGGCGCAGAAATGCCGTGCGGGCATCAACGGGGTCCATGCCGCAGCCGTCGTCGGTGATGCGCAGGAAGGTCATGCCGCCGTTTTGTAATTCTATTGTAATGTTTTTCGCACCCGCGTCAATGGAATTTTCAACCAGTTCTTTGACGGCGGACGCCGGCCGCTCGACGACCTCGCCTGCGGCGATGAGATCCGCGACGTGGCGGTCAAGCTGAATGATCTTCGGCATAAAGCCCCTCCCAATCAGAAGTTCAGCTGCAAGAGCCCAAACGACAGCGCGTTGACAATGGCATGCAGCGAGATAGACGCCCAGATCGTCCCGGCCTTTTCATACGTCCAGGCCAGCGCGACGGAGGCGGGCAGATACGGAATGCAGCTCAAAAGCACCTTTCCGGCGGGATAGAGCATAAAATACTGCCAGTTGTGCATGAGCGTGAACAAAATGACGGAGACGAGATACGCCATGACGCGCGACGTCGGCTGAATGGAGCCGAAGACAAGTCCGCGCACAAGCGTCTCCTCAATGATCGGCGCAAGGAAAACCGTCACGGCCAGCATGACATACTGATTGTCGGAAATGAGCGAACCGACCGTCTCGTTGTTGTAGATCGTAAAGCCGGGAGCCAGCCTGGAAAGCGCAAACTGCAACACCCATGTGCCTGCATAATACATCGCAAAGCCCAGAACCAGCGCCTGCACAAAGTTCCAGAATGAGCCGCCGAAAAACGACTGCCGCAAAAATCCATGGAAAATCAGCAGAACCGCCAGCAGATTCACGGCAAAATAGACGATGTTCATCGTCAGCGCCGTCATGCCAAGTGAGAATTTCTCGTTTGCCAGCTGCAAAAGCAGATTCAAAATCAGTAGATAAAACGGCAGATAGAGCCACCCGGCGATCGTTTCAAATTTCGTCAGCCGGTAAGAAATCGAATGGGACGCTTTGCGGGCCATAGACAGCCTTCCTTTCCGGTAAAGGCTCCCCTTGGGCACAAGGGGAGCTGGCGCGTAGCGCCTGAGGGGATTTGAATGTAGCGAACTTCGGAGCATTCTGAACAACGCGGCCCATCCCCTCTGTCATTTGCTTTGCAAATGACACCTCCCCTTACCGCGCGGGGCGCGGCAAGAGGAGGCTTTTCGCCTCTTTTACAGCATCTGCTTCAGATGGTACAACTGGTTCAGCGCCTCGATGGGCGTGAGCGTTTCGACGGTGATGGACTCCAGCGCGCGGCGCAGTTCATCCGACTGCATATCGAGCATGGAAACCTGATCGGACACGGGTGCAGCCGCGGGCTTTGCGCGCTCCGGCGCGCCGGATTCGAGATCCCTGAGGATTTCCCGCGCGCGCGTAATGACCCGGTCGGGAATACCCGCCAGCTTGGCAACCTCGATGCCGTAGCTGTCGTCTGCCGCACCGGGGACGATCTTGCGCAGGAAGATCATGTCCCCCTGCCGCTTCTTGACGGCGATGTTGAAGTTTTTGACGCCCGGCAGTGCCTGCTCGATATCCGTCAGTTCGTGATAATGCGTGGCGAAAAGCGTTTTCGCGCCCAGCCGCTTGCGGTCTGCTGCATATTCGAGCACGGCACGGGCGATCGCCATGCCGTCAAATGTCGATGTGCCCCGCCCAATTTCGTCGAGAATCAGAAGTGAACGCGGCGTCGCGTTTTTGAGAATATCGGCGACTTCGGTCATCTCGACCATGAACGTTGACTGGCCGGAGGCCAGATCGTCCGATGCGCCGATGCGCGTAAACAGCCGGTCAACAATGCCGATGTGTGCCGACTGCGCCGGGACAAACGAGCCCATCTGCGCCATGAGGACAATGAGCGCCACCTGCCGCATGTAGGTCGATTTACCGGCCATGTTCGGGCCGGTGATGATGGCCGTGCGGCAGTCCTCACTGCCAAGCAGCGTGTCGTTCGGCACGAACAGCGCGTTTTTGAGCATCTGCTCGACGACCGGATGACGGCCCGCCGTGATCGATACGGTATTGCCGAGATCGACCTCGGGCTTGCAGTAATGATTGTGAACGGCGACGGCGGCAAAGCTGCACAGCACATCCAGCTGCGCGACGGCCTGCGCCGTCTGCTTGACGCGGGCGGATTCTCCCGCGACAAACTGCCGCAGCGCCACAAACAGGTCATATTCCAGCGCCACAATGCGGTCCTTGGCCGTCAGAATGGTGCTTTCCAGTTCCTTCAGTTCTTCCGTGATGTACCGCTCACCGGTCGAGAGCGTCTGCTTGCGGATATAGCTGTCCGGGACAAGATTCAGCTGACCCTTTGCAACCTCGATATAATAGCCGAATACACGGTTATAGCCCACGCGCAGATTCCGGATGCCGGTCTTTTCCTTTTCACGCGCCTCGATCTGCGTGAGCATGCCCTTGCCGCCGGACTGGACGGCGCGCAGTTCATCGAGCTCTTTGTTTGCACCGTCACGGATGAGCCCGCCCTCGCGCAGCAGGAACGGAGGATCGTCCACGATGGTTGCGTCGATCTTCTCCTTGAGATCTGCCAGCGTGTCAAGCTGCTCAAAAAGCGTCTGCAAATACGGCGCGCGCATGCCGGACAGCCGCTCCTTGACGGCAGGCAGACTCGCCGCGCCCTGTGACAGCGCGGCAAGATCGCGGCAGGAGGCTGTACCCGTCATAATGCGGGTCATGGCGCGCTCAAAGTCCGTAATTTCACGCAGGGACAGAATCAGTTCCTCGCGGTCGATGGTTTTTTTGACCAGTTCCTCCACGGCAGTCAGTCGGCGCGTGATCTGCGCGGGGCTGAGCAGCGGCCGCTCCATCCACGCCCGCAGCAGACGGCCGCCCATGGCGGTCTTCGTTTTGTCGAGCACCCACAGGAGGCTCCCGCGCTTTTCCTTTGCGCGCATCGTCTCCGTCAGTTCGAGATTCCGCCGCGCGGCAAGGTCAAGCTGCATGAACTTGCCTGCAATGTACAGTTCCAGTTCCCGGATGTGCGGCAACTCGTTTTTCTGTAAATCGCGCAGCGTAATGAGAAGCGCACCCGCGGCGGCAATGACGCACGGCATATTCGCAAGACCGAGCGCCTCCGGCGACTGCCCGAACTGCGCCGTCACGGCAGCCTCGCACAGTGCAGAGTCAAACTGCGCGTCCGTTCCCAGATTTACGCAGGTGTGGAAGCGGTCGCGCAGGAAATCTGCCAGCGCGTCGTCCTCCGCCGCCGTGCCGCCCAGAAGTGCCTCGGACGGCAGGAAGCTGCCGAGTTCGTTCTGCGCGTCCTGCATGGCATCGGCGCCGGAAACCTGCGTTGCGCTGAATGCGCCGGTCGATACGTCGCAGAAGCAAAGGCCGTATGTACCGGCTGCGCCGTAGACGCAGGCGTAATAATTATTTTTGGATTCCACCAGCATCGAACTTTCCGTCACGGAGCCGGGCGTTACGATGCGGATGATGTCGCGCTTCACCAGCCCCTTCGCCAGGGCAGGGTCCTCCATCTGCTCACAGATGGCGACCTTGTAGCCCTTTGCGACCAGCCGCGCGATATAACTCTCCGAGGAATGATACGGCACGCCGCACATGGGAATCTTATCCTCCGCGCTTTTGTCCTTAGCATGGTCGCGCGAGGTGAGCGTCAGGTCGAGTTCACGCGAGGCAATGCGCGCGTCCTCCTCGAACATCTCATAAAAATCGCCCAGCCGGAAAAACAGCAGGCAGTCAGGATTACGTTCCTTGACCGCATAATACTGCTGCATCATGGGGGTGAGTTCGGCCATAAACAAAACCTCCGGGTTTTCTCTTTTAACGTCTGAAATTATGCTTTCGGCAAATCCATATGCACTTACGCATTCGTTTGTAGGGGCCGATGCCCACATCGGCCCGTTGGGAAGTTGCAAATTCGCCGAAGAATACCGTAAAAACGGTGCATTCTGCCGGGCCGATGTGGGCATCGGCCCCTACAAAGCCCGCACCAGGGTGCTGTGTTATCGGAGTTCGCCTACAAGGCTCCACGTCGTGCAGCCCGTGATCGTCACATCGAAAAACTGCCCAATCAGGCTGTCGTCTCCCGCGAAGCGGACGAGTCTTCCGCCCTCGGTGCGGGCGGTGAGCATGTCCTTGTCGCGGCCGTCGCAGAGCACGCGGACGGTCTTGCCGACGTAGCCCTGATGAATTTCCAGCGAAATGCGGTTCTGCACATCGCAGAGCCGGTCAAAGCGGCGGTTTTTCTCCTCCTTGGGTGTCGGATCGTCCATTTTCGCGGCGGGTGTACCCGCGCGCGGGGAGAAGATAAAGGTAAACAGCGCGTCATAGCGCACGTCTTCAATCAGGCTGATCGTGTCCTCGAATTCGTCCTCCGTCTCGCCGGGGAAACCGACGATCACGTCGCTGGTCAAAACCAGATCGGGCATGATCGCGCGGCCATAGTGCGCCAGCTTCAGATATTCTTCGCGGTTATAGTGCCGGTTCATGGCTTTCAGCACCCGGTCGTTGCCGGACTGGAAGGGCAGGTGGAACTGCTTGGCGATCTTGGGGTATTTCGCAATGGTATCAAAGAGTTTTTTGCTTGCGTCCTTCGGGTGGCTCGTCATGAAGCGCAGCCAGAACTCGCCCGGCAGCTGTGCGATCTCGGCCATGAGGTCGGCAAAATCGACACCGAGGCCTAAATCCTTGCCGTAGGAATTGACGTTCTGACCTAAAAGCGTAATGTCTTTATAGCCTGCCGCGATGAGGCCCTTGACCTCTTCCAGAATCTCTTCGGGCCGTCTCGAGCGCTCCCGTCCGCGGACATACGGCACGATGCAGTACGAACAGAAGTTGTTGCAGCCGTACATGATCGACACCCACGCCTTGAGATCGGACGAGCGCACGACGGGGATACCCTCTGCAATATTGCCCGCGGAATCGTCCACGGCAAAAATGCGCTTGTTCGTGCGCAGCACGCTTTGCAGCAGTTCCGGGAAGCGCCATAATTCGTGCGGATTGAACACGCCGTCAACATGGCGGTAGCTGTTTTTGATGCGCTCGACGACCTGCGGCTGGCCCATCATGCAGCCGCACAGGAAAATTTTCTGCTCCGGATGCCGGGCCTTGGTGTGCACCAACGCGCCGACGTTGCCGTAGACGCGCGTTTCCGCGTGTTCGCGGATGGCGCAGGTGTTGATGACGATGCAGTCCGCGCCCTCTTCGGTATCCACGATCTCATAGCCGCTTGCGCGCAGCATGCCGCGGATACGCTCGGAATCCGCCTCGTTCTGCTGGCAGCCGTATGTATCGACAAAGGCCCGCGGCGTCCTGCCGCGCGAGGCCCAAAGGGCTTTGATCTGTCCGCAGACAGCGGCTTCCTTTTCCAGCGCCTCCTGCGGGATTACAACGGGTTTGCGTTCCATGTACGTTTCCTCCGAACTGCATAACTTAACAATTTATTATAGCAGATTCCATGTAAATTTGCAACGGATGAAAAAGCCCCTGCAAAACCGCCCGCGCCATGTGCGCAGCAGTCTGTAACATTATAAATACATAAATAAGGCTTGCTGGAAACAAAACAAGATGCACCCAAGGCTCCCCTTGGGCCCAAGGGGAGCCTTAAGACGCGTCCTTGTGCCTCTCAAATTTACTTACCCCTATATCTAGTCACAGCCCCGTGTCATATGACGCGCAATGTTACAGTTAAATTACAAACCCCCCGAAACGCTTGACGAAACGGGGGCGGTGCGGTAAGATGCAGATACAAATTACACAGGGGGCTTTGCTCCGATGTGTAAAATTTAAACAGGAGGAAATCCAAATGAAGAATCTGAAAAAGGTTCTCGCGCTGGTTCTGGCCGTTGTCATGATCATGGGCACCGTCGCCGTCGCCAGCGCAAAGGACTACGCGGATATCAAGGCTGACAGCGATTACGCCGAAGCAATTGATGTCCTGTCCAACCTCAACATTCTTGATGGTTTCAAGACTGGTGAGACGTACAACTTCCAGCCGGATGGCTACTTCACCCGTGCTCAGGCAGCCAAGATCGTGGCGATCGTCCACAACGCGGCTACCAACGGCAAGATCAAGGGTCAGGATGCTATCTCCGCCCTGTACGCCAACGCACAGAACCCGTTCGTTGACTGCAACAACTCCTGGGCTCTGCCCTTCATCAACTACTGCCGCATTACTGGTCTGGCTGACGGCATGACCAAGACCACCTACGCTCCCGAGCGCAGACTGACCGGCGTGCAGTGGCTGAAGCTGATGCTCACCACCCTGAACTTCGACACCGCCAAGGAAGGCTACACCGGCACCGGCTGGGACATCAACGTCCTGAACCGCGCCAATGAGCTTGGCCTGCTTGCTGGTCTTCCCACTGGCTGGAAAGCCATCGAGAACATCAAGCGCGGCGAAGCTGCTCAGATCCTCTACAACGCGCTGACCACGAGCCTTGTCGAGTATGGCCAGAACATCAAGGGCTACAATCCCACGGTTGCGGCTGGCAACTTCCTCACCAAGGCGTTCGTCGCCAACGAGTCCGTTGTGTCCACCGGTGTTCTGCTCGCCGCCAAGATGGGCGTCGGCATCACCCGTACCACTGACGCATTCCGCCGCCCGGGCTACAAGTGGAGCCATGGCACTTGGAGCAAGTTCTACATGGACGCGCCGGTCAACAGCTACACCACCGCTGTTACCATGTGCGACATCCTGAAGAACGACATGAAGGTTCCCGAGACCTCTGACAAGCTGGTTGTTCTGAATGGCTACCGCAAGGGCGCAGCGCCCACCGATGCCGGCGCTACCACGACCGGCCAGATGTTCGCCGATGCCGGCACCGCTCTGAACTACTACGCAGTCGACGGCTACAAGTATGTTGATGTCAATGACAGAATTTACATGGAGCTTCAGCATGACAAGGCCAAGGAATGCCAGACTTGGTGGGAAGCTGCATATGGCTGGAAGTCTCCGGTCTTCGGCGGCCAGGGCGATCTGACGCAGGTCTTCAAGACCGAAGACGGCTGGGTCATCACCACCATCCACACCTTCCTCGGCGAGATCACCAAGCTCAACAAGAACAACAAGTACAGCCACGCCACCGGCGAGACTGCGGAGCTCAAGTTCTGGCAGGAAATGGTGAATGATGAGCCGCAGTACGTTGAGAGAACCACCACGGCTATGACCACCACCGACATGAACTACACTGTCGGCACCAAGGTTCTGGTTCAGGTCTCCCTGAAGAAGAGCGAGACTGTCAACCTTGACAACTCTGACTATGTCAACGGCAATGTTGGTATTGTCGCTGTTGCTGAGGCCAAGACCGGCGCTCTGACCGGTGCTTCCGATGCAAACTATCCGGAAACTGTTTCCATCGACGGCACCAAGTATCCCACCAACTGCCGCTTCGTTCTTGGCAAGGATAAAGCCATGAACATTGCGAACAATGGCAAGGTCTTCACGTTCTACCTCGACACCTACGGCAACGTCATCGGCCGTGTTGCGAACACCGATGCCAAGAGCTATGTGGTTCTCGACCGTATCTACGGCGTCCATGAGAACGGCAAGTTCGCGCTGAAGGCCGACATGTTCGATCTGGACGGCAAGGCCATCGAGGGCGCGACTGTCGCGATCGCCGGCTCCTTCGCTTCTGCTAAGGACGGCTACGACAATGCTGGTAATTACAGCAACGACAGCTACCCGTATGACAACTTCGTTTACATGGTTGCCTCGCACAACGATTCGAAGCTGACCAACGCGCTGTACTCCTACACCAAGAACGACAAGGACGTTTACACCCTGACTTGGGTCGGTGATGCGACTACGGCTACCACAGTTGCTGCATACACCGCAGCTGATGTTGCCAATAACGTCACTTACGGCCATGCATTCGGCCGTCTGGAAGGCTCCTTCGTCCACACTGCAAAGCTGGCATTCATCAAGGTTTCTTCCCTGAATGGCGTAGCCATGATGAAGACCAACGATAAGGTATACAGCGGCAACGATCTCTCCCTGTCCGAGTCCACCAAGTTCGTGGTCAAGAGCGCTGGCGGCGCTGTCACGTCCTACACTGGCTACACCGCTCTGCCCGCACTGACTGCCTCCTACGTTGACTATCTCGATAACGACGGCGACGGCTTCGCTGACATCGTCTACATCGGCAAGGCAGTCTTCGCGGCTGACAATGTCACTGGTTGGGTCCTGAAGTGGACGCCGTTCAACTGGGCAAATGGCTATGACCTCATCACCGTCTATGTCGATGGCGAGCCTGTCACGGTCAATGTCAAGCACAGCACCATCGAGACTGGCGTTGATGCCAACGGCGTAGCGCTGCGTCCGGGCCTGTACACCTTCAAGACGCAGGTCGATGCCAATGGCGTGACCTACTCTGAGGTCTACATGATCGACCAGAACGCAAGCAACTGGATGGGTGAAGCTGTTGAGTCCTACAGCAACGATGCGACCGCGATCAAGGTCAAGGATGCTAACGGCTACACGCAGACCATCGGCCTGACCGACGTTGTGATCTACAACGTTCTGGCTGACGGCACGGTCGTCAAGGCTGACGCTTCCTGCATCGCCGCGGGCGACTACATCATCTACTCCAAGGTTTCCAGCATGGGCAATGCTCCGTACGCGGTGATCTACGTCCTCGACAAGACCATTCCGTACTAATTTGAGATTTCCTCTCTGAAACCCCAAAGCAAAGAGGGGGCCCCACAAGGGGCCCCCTTTTCTGCACACTTGGCAAACCGCAAGAACCTGCTATAATAAAAATAACCAAGGACGCCTCGACAAGCGGTCGTCCCCGGTGAAATGCTGATTCTTAAACTATGTTAAGAAACCGTCACTCGGCCGAGTGGCGGTTTCGCCCGTTAATGCGGATCGTAATGGTCAATCCGTGCCGTTTTCGCCCGCTTGACAAATCAAAAGAGTTTGGTATAATAAAAATAACCAAGGCTCCCTCCGCAAGAACGGTTTGGCCTCTGGTTATGTTAGGGTCGAGAAATAATCACGAAACCGTCACTTGCCAGAGTGGCGGTTTCGGCCATTTATGCGGATGGTGACCGTAAGTCCAAAGATATGGAACGTGATCGTAATCGGCATAAACATCCCTCCTTTCGGAGGAGGCCAAACCGCCCGTCTGCATCGGGAGCCTTGGGGTTCAAAAGGAACCAAGCCTATTCTACCAAACCAGCCGGAAAATGTCAATCTGTGTTGGTTTTGGCCGCTTGACAAACCGGAAGGTTACAGCAGGAAAAGGGTAGAGCATTTTTTAACAGATAGACAAGCGCCCGGGCAGCTGCCCGGGCGCTTGTCATACAATCAGGTATGAGATTTTGCTTACATCAGCGGCTCAAGAGACAGAACCGGGTGGTTCTTCTCCTGCAGGAACTCGAGCAGCGCATCGCAGTCGGTGCAGACGGTTTCATCGGCGATCATGTCGGTGAAGTTGTCAATGCCGTAGAGTTCCTTGGCGGTCTTGTTCAGACGCTCACCAACGTCGTCCTTCAGTTCCTTCGGCATCCAGACGATGCGTTCAATGCCGCCCTCGGCGTGGATGAACTTCTTGGAGGAGATGAAGTGACGGCCATGGCCCATGTAGCCCGGGGTCTGGACGCCGCCGCCGGTGCAGGAGGCCAGTTCGCCGAAGGTCATGCCGGCGGGGGTCATGCCTGCGTACTCGCGGTTGACGACGATGAAGCCGTTGGACATCGGCTCAATGCCGGAGATGCACTCGAAGCAGCCGCAGGAGGTCATCGGGTCTTCCATGATGGAGTACAGCGTGACTTCTTCGACCGCGCCGTGGGTCGCGTCCTTGATGGCGTCGTTGACGGTGGTGTAGCGGCCCGTGCGCTCGTCGAGGCAGCCTTCCTTCATGATGGGCTGGGACGGGCCGTTCGGGTTCAGTTCATAGGTCGCCTTGGCGTCGAGCCACGAGACAGCGCCGCACAGGCCCAGACGTTCCGGCGTGACCACGCAGCAGTGGGCCGGGGCGAAGGACTGACAGAGGATGCAGGTAAAGAAGCGGTCAACGGATTCGTCGGTCATGGAGGCCAGACGGTCGTCACGCATGTTGTAGCGCGGGATGGCGACATCGTTCAGGAACGCGGTAGCCTTGACCGGGTCGGTAATCAGGTGTACCTCGCACTTGTCAACAACAGCGTCAAATTCGTCCGTGATCATGTGGTACAGAACCTCGGCAAAGTGCGTCAGGCGCAGGCCCTTGTCATAGGCGTCCTTGGAGATACGGATACGGAACTGGTTGCGCTGGCCGGTGTGCATGACGCCTTCCATATAGTTGAACCAGGCGTGGATCTTACGCTCAATAACAGACTCGAAATCGGCCTGCATCTTCTTGCCCGCGACATAGACGCAGGTGGCAAGGGCGTATTCGAGATCGCCGGAGTCGATATCCGGGCCGTCGATGACCAGCTTGTGATCCTCGACCTCGTCCATGTTCTTCATGAGGACAAGTTCGCAGGTAGTATTCTTGGCGGACCAGAACTCGACCTTCATGTCGGCCTTACGGATGATCTCGCCCTCGAATGCAGCTGCGAACGCGACGGGGATGGGCAGTTCCTTGGACTTGATCTTGATGCCGCGCAGTTCCAGAGACTTTTTGACCGTCTCATTGTGGTCAGTGCAGGATTCCAGCGCACCCGGAACCTGATTTTCGCCGAGGTCGATATCGACCACGACCGGGAAGCCCAGCGCGATTGCGCCTGCACCCGCGGAAACGACAACATTGTCGATTGCGCCGAAGGTATTGACGAACGCGGGAACGCGCTCCTTGGTGTACTTGAGCAGGCCAGCCAGATCGCCCGGCTGCACGTTGCCGAAGATCAGCGCAGCACGGATGGCGACGGTGACGACATGAATCACGGCAGTCACGTCATGGCCCAGCGGGATAACGCGGAACTCAAGGCCCATCTTGACGCCCGCATCCGCGCACTGCTCAATGACTTCGCCGACCATGAAGGTCATGATGCCCTTGGACTGATAGTCCTTGACGACCTTTGCAACGTCCTCGCCGTTTTCGGCCTTGCCCAGCACGACGGCCACGCCGGGGATATCGCCCGTGACCAGCGGCACGCCGAGAGAGCGGATGATGGGATCGGGCACAAAGCCGATGCCGGGAACCGCGGCCTGCTCATAGGCATCCTTCGGTTCGGCAAACTTCAGACCCTCAAGGATCTCGGCGCCGACGGCAGTGGCAAGACCGGCGTTGAGCGCCTGGCCCAGATCCTCCTGATCGGTGATGAGGCTCTTGAGAACGCCCACGCAGGCGGGCAGATCGCCCAGGGTCTTGACCTTGACGCCGGTGGCGGCGTAGATGGTGGGGAAGAAATACGCGGTGTCAGGGAAGGCAATGGGATGGTCTGCGCCATATTTTGCAATGGCGTCGTTGACTGCACCCTCGGTCAGGCCAGCCACGGCATGTGAGCCGCCATAGATGAGATCGGTTAATACGCTCATAAATACCTCCTGCAAATTCTGTTGAATTTTGAATTATATAGGGGAAATGCGGCGGTTCCCTGCCGGTATTTCGCAGCAGGGAACCGTGGAAAGACAAATTACGCGTCCAGATAGGAGTCGGAGTACAGTTCGTTGTTCTTGAAGATGTCGCAGGACTTGATCGTCTCCATCAGGCGCAGGTCGTTCGGGTTGACGATGGCGGAGGTCAGACCCTGCATCATGGCCATGGCGACGAGCGCGGAGTCCATGATCGGGCGGACGTTCTTCGGCGCACCGTTGGAGTTGTTGGACAGACCGCCGGTGGACTTCAGGCCTTCGTCGGAGAACAGCTTGATGGCGTTCAGAACGTCCATCTGCTTGTCCTGCATGCCCTTGACGACGAGGAACAGCGGGTCGAACCACAGGTCGGTCGCTTCCATGCCGAGGCTCAGGCCGCGTTCAAGCATATGATGGCAGTGCATCATGCGCTCTTCGTTGTCCTTTGCGATGCCGTCGGCAGAGCACAGCGCGATGCAGATGGCGTCGTTGGCCGCAGCCAGATCGATATAGGAGATACGGGAGCCTGCGTCAGCGGAGTTGACGATGGGCTTGCCGTTCGTGCGGTTGTAGACCTTGATGCCGGCCTCGATGGCGCGCTTGTTGGCGGTATCGAGTGCCAGAGGCACATTGTTGAAGTTCTCCTGCAGCAGCTTGACTGCCCAGGTCATAAGTTCGGGGCCGTTGGACTCGGCCGGGCCGATGTTGACGTCCAGATACGTTGCGCCGGCCTTGATCTGCTCGGCAGCACGCTTCAGGATGGGCTCGGGGTTCATGGTGTTCATGGCCTCGCGGATGACCGGGGAGATGCAGTGGATACGTTCGCCGATGGTGACGAACTTCGGGGACTCCGGATCACGCTGCTTGTAGGTCACGCCCATATCGACAACCTCGATGGCCGGGATGGACGCAGCAATCTTCTCGAAATCGAGCGGTGCATTGGCGTCGGCAGCGTCCTTCTTCTCGGCAGCGGGAACCTTGGAAGCGGCAGCAGCCTCAGCAGCCTTGATGTGCTCGCCATCGCGCAGGTACTTCACCAGTTCGACCGCCTCACGGGTGCCGACGACGACGTTCCACTCGGGCAGCTTGTCCTGAATCTCGCCCTTCATGACAGCAACCTTGCCCGGGATGATGAGGGTGCGGTTGTTGATCTTGGAGGCGACATCGAATTCGTCAAAGAACTTCTTGACGGAGGTGGAGGAGAACTTGCCTGCGGCCCATGCCGTCAGAACGGACATGCCGGATGCGTCGGTAATGAGCAGGTTCACGGGAACCTTGGAGCGCTCGAGTTCGCCGGAAACCAGGAAGTAGGTCAGCGCGAAATCGACTGTCAGCGCGCAGGGATCGTCGGGACCGGCGCCGTTGACGGGGTAGATGCCGGGAGCGACCTTCATCGGCTTCTGCGGGTCGGTGAAGATGTTCTGACGCAGACCGTAGAGCGGCAGCGCCTCTGCGTAGCCGACCTTGTCCATGACGATGATGGAGCCGTACTTGACGACGAACATGGCGGCCAGAGCCGTCTCGAGATGCTCGTCATGGTTGCACAGAACGCCCAGATTGACGATGGAGGGATAGCCGAAGGTCTTGTCACCGTCCTTGATGGCAGAACGGCGGACAAGCACGGCGTTTGCGAACGTCTCCTTGATGGTGGAGGCGGTCACATCGAGAATGAGATTCTTGTTGCCGGCCTTTTCAAGTTCGGCAACGGTGTCGTGCAGTTCGGACAGATCCGCACCGCTGACGCCCAGAACGAGGCCCGCCGCCTTGGCGATCTCGTTCATGGCCGCGAAGGTATCCTTGTTCGCACCGTTCAGGATGGGCTTATTGTCCTTGATCGCCTCGACGGCGGCCTTTGCCGTCTCGACGTCCTTGGTGTCAATGATAACGGTGCGGTCGGGCAGAGCAGCTGCCTTTTTGCAGAGTTCGACGAACTTCGCGCTGTCGCCCGCGTCGTGAACGAAGACGCACTCGACCATTTCGCGTTCGCCGATACGCTCGTAATCGACCTTCTTGATGCCCTCAAGACGAGCCTCAACAGTCGCATCGTCCATGCAGGTGCACAGCGTGGCCGCAAACAGGTTGCGGTTGACGAGGGTCTTCTCATGACGCATCATGACGGTCTCGCCGCCAAGCTTGTGCGCGCCGACCTCGATGGTCTTCATGGGCGGCTGTGTAGCCTCGGACAGAAGTGCGATCGCCTCTTCAGACATATACGGGCACTTGGTAATGGGAACAGCGCCCTGTGCGACCTTCATGCAGAATGCCATGCAGGTGGGGCTGCCGCATTCCTTACAGTTTTTCTTCGGAGATAATTTGAAAATGTCAAGACCTTTAACTGCCATAGTATGGTTCCCCCTCTCTGCTTACATCAGCGCGTCGATCATCTTGGCGATGGTCTTTACTGCTTCCGGATGGCGCAGGATAACTGCGTCGGAGCCGCCGGCCAGAACAGCCGCAGCGGTTGTGATCTCCATCTCGATGCCGCGCTCTTCCTGGCTGCCCCATTCGGGCATGTCTTCTTCGGACATAACGGATTCCTTGACACCCCAGGTATCAGCGGAGACAGGGGTCATGATAGGCATTTCGAGCATGGCGTCCGCCTGCTTGAGCGCAGCGTCCTTCACACGGTCGAGCGTGGAGGCGACGTACTCATAGCCATAGCCTGCGGCGGCGGAGCCGACGTTCATAACGATGGACTGCGCGTTGAAGCCCATCTGGGTGATGACGGTGTTGAGCTGCTTGGCAAGGTTGATATCGACGGCGGATTCCGCGCCGACCTTCTGTCCGTAAGCCATACCGGCGGAAGCAACAACGGTCTTGTAGTCCTCATCGCGTGCGGACAGAACCAGAATGTTCTTGCCGGCCAGCGCTTCGGAGATCTTGTTGAACAGTTCGGTGTCCTTTTCAATGTTCTTGCAGCCCATGATGACGAGCGGCAGGGTTGTCGCGTCGGCGACGTCCTTGGCAAGCTGGACGCACTCTTCCACGGACTTGTTCAGACCGTTGGGATCTGCGCCCTCGAGGTGCAGGCAGATGAAAGAAGCGCCCTCGAGCGTTTCTGCGCGCTTGGCCATTTCGGCCACGGTAGTGCAGCCAGCGTAGAAGGCCTTCTCGCCGGGCATGGTGTATTCTGCCATGCCGAGGTCGGTCAGCTCAACGCCGATCTTCGGTGCGTTCTTGATCTCAGCGTCAAACGTGTGGAACGGAAGCACGTTCTGACCGCCGATGGCCGTGGCCTTGTCGCCAACGCCCAGCACAACTTCATTGATGTGCGCATTGAACGCCTGTTTCTTGGGAACGAAAGGCATAATTGTGAATCCCCCTATAAAAATATTGTCTTTTGCTTACAGATTTAAGTCCCGCATGACGGCGGCGAGCGCAGTCTTGACGGGCGTTTTGTCCGGCACCTGTGAACTGGGCTTTCCTTCGCAGTCGTACTCGTAAACAGTCTCATCCTGCGGAAGAACGCCTGCCAGCTGGAGGCCGTACTTCTTTATCTCTTCCATGACGCCGGGGTTCAGCACCCCGTTCGGCGCACGGTTGACGATCAGTTTCATTTCGCCGGGTTTCAGGTCCATCTCTCGGATCATCTCGGCAATGCGGCCTACGGCCTGAATGCCGCGGCGGGAGCAGTCGGAAATAAGAAGCATGGTGTCAACATGCGGAAGCGTCCCGCGGCTGATATGCTCCAGACCAGCCTCGTTGTCCACCACCATGTAGCGGTAATTGCCGACATATTTGTCGATCTGCGTTTTGAGAACGCCGTTGACAAAGCAGTAGCAGCCCTTGCCCTGCGTCCGGCCCATGACGAGCATGTCATAGTCGTCCTCTTCAATGAGGGCGGAGTTGAACTTCATCTCGGCATAGTCGGCCTTGGTCATATTGGCGGGCACGGTACCCGTCTGCTCGGCGTGGGCCATTTCCTCACGGATATCGCCCAGTGTCGTCTCGACCTCGACGCCCAGAACCTCGTTGAGATTCGAGTTTGCGTCTGCGTCTACGACCAGAATGGGGCCTTTTTTCTGCTTGCACAGATAGTCAATGATCATGCCGCAGGTCGTCGTCTTGCCGACGCCGCCCTTTCCGGCAACTGCAATGATATGGGTCTTGGCCATAAAAATCGCTCCTTGGAACGTGGTTCCGGCAGGCGGGCATACGCCCGCCTGCCGAATCGGAATGCAATTAAACGAGGTCGATCAGACCGGCTTCCTTGGCGATGTAGGCGACATCATCGTACTTGTTGAGCGCGTACAGATGGATGCCGTCAACGCCGCAGGCGCGGTACTCGTCGATCTGGTTGATGGTGTATTCGATACCGGCCTTCTTGAAGCTTTCCTTCTTGCCGGCGACGTCTGCGTCGAACGGCTCCTTGTCGAACGGGTTCGGGAAGATCCAGTTCTTGGAGATGATCTCACAGAGTTTGCGGTCCATGACGCAGCCGTTGCGGCTGAGGGCCATGTTGATGGTTGCAGCCTGGTCGAGAATCGGCATGATGCCCACATCGACAGGCAGCCAGATACCGGCATTGCGGATGGCCTCGAGCCAATAGCGGAACGCGTCCATATCCCAACAGAGCTGGGATATGATGAAGTCCGCACCATTGTCCTGCTTCTGCTTCAGGAAGGCGATGTCGGCTTCGAGACTGCGGCACTGGATGTGACCCTCGGGAGAGCCTGCGACCGCGATGGTGAACTTGTCGCCGAACTCCTTGCGGACGAACTTGACAAGCTCAGTCGCGTAGTGCAGATCGCCGTTCGTGCCGGTCCAGCCGAAGGGCAGGTCGCCGCGCAGAGCAAGCATATGGTCGATGCCATGGTCAAGGTAAGTCTGCAGCTTTTCCTTGATGTCTTCCTTGGTGTTGCCGATGCAGGTGAAGTGGGTAACAGGGGTGCACTTGCCATCCTTCTGGATCTTGTCCAGAACTTCCAGATTCTTGCCGACGTTGGTGCCGCCGGCGCCGTAGGTACAGGAAATATAGTCAGGCTCAAGGGTGTAGAGTTTGTCCAGAACTCCGTCCTTGCCGCACAGCTTTTCCATGCCCACGTCCGTCTTGGGCGGGAAAACCTCGAAGGAGAATGTTGCTCTCTTTTCGTAGATGTCTGCTACGCTCATAATTGCCTCCATATCCAAAATAGATTGCCTGAGTGGCTGCATGCCGGCATAAAACCGGCATGGATTCGATACAAAATTATCGTATCACACTTGGCTGACAATTACAAGACCTGCAGCGTGCAAATATATGAAAAAAAGCATTTCTTTTTACATTCTTAGCATGGCCGACGCCGGAATTTTACAGCTTCGTCATGAGAAATTTCTGGCTGACACCGCCGGAGACAGCATAGACGGTCAGATCGCCGTTTTCCTTCTCATCGACGGTCAGTTCCACGTCCTTCCCCTTGAGAAAGCCGCGCACCCATGAAACCGGGTCATCCGTCTCGATCTCCTCAAAAAATACGTCGCGCATCTGGTTGTTGCCGCAGAGGTTCTGCACCTCGCGCACGACTTCGTATTCGGCCATATCAGTCCTTGACAATGACGGCGGTGTTGCCGACCAGATCGATGGTCGCAAGACGGCCCTCAACGCGCGTTTCGCGCTCAAACAGATCGTAGAGCACAACAAAGCCGTCCTTGCAGTCGATACGCTGCACGTTGGACAGGATCAGGTTTTTCTGCTCGACGCTGTTTTCATAGACATTGGAAAGGCACATAATTTTCTGCTCCTTATGCGTTCGGGGCCTGCATGGACGCCAACACGGTGGACAGGCGCAGGTTGCCCTTTTCAAAATCGCTCACGGCCAGCATGATCTGGTCGTAGGCTGCCGTCTCGCCCATCTCCTGCAGCTGCTTTGCGAGATTCGCAAGTTCGTTGGCGTGGGAGGCGTTGTGGCCAACCATATATTTCATAAGCGCCATCAGTTCTTCCTTCGGGCTGTGCTCACAGCCGCCGCAGGCGTCGCAGTGGGTATGCTCGCACTCCTCATGGGAATGCGTATGCTCGTTTTCGTGGTCGTGCGCATGGGCATGCGTATGGGTGTGCGTCGTGCCGTCCGCATGGGTATGTGTATGGCTGTGGACGGTTTCGTCGTGGTCGTGATCAAGGTGCATGATGCTTCCTCCGTACTTTGTTTTCTGTTTATATTATAGCTTTTCTACTCGATTTTGTAAAGCAGTCGGATGCACGTCTGTCTGTTTTTCCAAAAACTTTTTCGGTCATTTCCCGATTTTAAGTGGAATTTCCATGTGAAATATGATACATTATAAGCAATTTGTGATATAAGGAGCGTTCCCCATGGATCATGAGCATTCTCACGACCATGCGTATCTGCATGAGCATAACATTCCACATCTGCACCACGAATCAGATGTCCACGATGAGGCGCACAATCATGCGCACAGCCACGACGCCGCAAACGGTCACGGCCATGTGCACGAAAACACGCAGGCCGTCCTGAACCGGTTATCCCGCGCCATCGGCCATCTGGAATCCGTGCGGAAGATGGTCGCCGACGGCCGGGACTGCAGCGAAGTTCTCATCCAGATCGCTGCCGTGCGCGCAGCGATCACAAACATCGGCAAGGTGATTCTGCAGGATCATATCCAGCACTGCATTGTCGATGCTGTAGAGCACGACGACGAACAGGCCCTCGACGCCCTGTGTCAAGCGATCGATAAATTTGTGAAATGACAGAAATACCGCCGCCGGATTGTCCGGCGGCGGTCATTTTTATCGGAGCAATGCTCTGTTCAGGAACAGACAGCTTACTTCTTGTCCTTGATCGCGGCCTGCGCAGCGGCAAGTCTTGCGATGGGGACGCGGAACGGGCTGCAGGAGACGTACGTCAGGCCAATCTTGTGGCAGAATTCGACCGTGGACGGGTCGCCGCCTTGCTCGCCGCAGATGCCAAGCTTGATGTCCGGGCGGGTCTGACGGCCCAGTTCCGCTGCCATCTTGACAAGGCGGCCAACGCCGGCCTGGTCCAGCTTGGAGAACGGATCGGACTCATAGATCTTGCGGTCATAGTAGGAGGCAAGGAACTTACCGGCGTCGTCGCGGGAGAAGCCAAAGGTCATCTGCGTCAGATCATTTGTGCCGAAGGAGAAGAACTCTGCCTCGTTGGCAATGGCATCGGCAGTCAGCGCGGCGCGCGGGATCTCGATCATGGTGCCGACCTTGTAGGTCATGTCGGAGCCGGCTTCCTTGATGATCTTCTTCGCGGTCTTGTCGATGACGGACTTGACGAAGGCCAGTTCCTTCTCTTCGCCGACCAGCGGAACCATGATTTCCGGTGTGATCTTCCATGCCGGACGGCGGCTGCGGACAGCCAGTGCGGCCTTGATGATCGCGGCGGTTTGCATCTTGGCGATTTCCGGGAAGGTGACGTCCAGACGGCAGCCGCGGTGGCCCATCATGGGGTTGAATTCATGCAGGGAGGAGATGACCTGCTTCAGATGCTCGACGCTCAGGTTCATTTCCTTGGCCAGTTCCTCAATGTCCTTCGGATCGGTCGGAACGAACTCATGCAGGGGCGGATCGAGCAGACGGATGGTAACCGGGCGGCCCTTCATGGCCTCATAGATGGCCTCAAAGTCAGCCTGCTGAATCGGCTCCAGCTTGGCAAGCGCCCGTTCACGCTGCTCAGACGTCTCGGAGACGATCATCTCGCGCATCGCCTTGATGCGGTCAGCCTCGAAGAACATATGCTCGGTACGGCACAGTCCGATGCCCTCGGCGCCGAAGGCGGCAGCTTGCTGTGCATCGTGCGGGGTGTCGGCATTTGTGCGGACCTGCAGACGGCGGAATTTATCAGCCCAGGTCATCAGGCGGTCGAAATCGCCGGAGATGCTTGCTGCAGCAGTCTTGATCTTTTCGCCGTAGATATTGCCGGTGGAACCGTCGATGGAGATCCAGTCGCTTTCCTTATAGGTCTTGCCGGCCAGTTCAAAGGTCTTGGCTTCCTCGTTCATCTTGATGGCGCCGCAGCCGGAGACGCAGCAGGTGCCCATGCCGCGGGCGACAACAGCCGCGTGAGAGGTCATGCCGCCGCGGACGGTCAGAACGCCCTGCGCGTAGTGCATGCCCTCGATATCCTCGGGGGAAGTTTCCAGACGGACAAGCACGACCTTCTTGCCGTTCTTGGCCCAGTCGGTCGCCGTCTCGGCGGAGAAGACGATCTGGCCGCAGGCAGCGCCCGGGGATGCGGCGAGGCCCGTGCCGACGACCTTGGCCTTCTTCAGAGCGGCGGGGTCAAACGTCGGGTGCAGGAGAGAATCGAGGCTCTTCGGGTCGATCATGGCGACAGCCTCTTCCTCGGTAATCATACCCTCGTCAACGAGATCACAGGCGATCTTCATCGCGGCGGCAGCCGTGCGCTTACCGTTGCGGGTCTGGAGCATGTAGAGTTTCTTGTCCTCAATGGTGAACTCCATGTCCTGCATGTCGCGGTAATGGTATTCGAGTTTAGCGCAGATATCGGTAAACTGCTTGTATGCCTCAGGCATGACCTCGGCCAGCTGGTCGATGGTCTGCGGGGTACGGACGCCGGCAACGACGTCTTCGCCCTGCGCGTTCATCAGGAACTCGCCGAACAGCTTCTTTTCGCCGGTCGCGGGGTTACGGGTAAACGCGACGCCTGTGCCGGAGGTATCGCCGGTATTGCCGAAGACCATGGACTGGACGTTGACAGCAGTGCCCCAATCGGAGGGAATATCGTTCATGCGGCGGTAGTAGATCGCGCGGGGGTTGTCCCAGGAGCGGAAAACGGCCTTGATGGCGCCCATCAGCTGCATCTTCGGATCCTGCGGGAATTCCTCGCCCAGCTTGTCCTTGTATTCAGCCTTGAACTTCTCGGCCAGTTCCTTGAGATCATTGGCGTCGAGTTCGGTGTCGAGCTTCACGCCCTTCTTTTCCTTCATCTCGTCGATCAGCTGCTCAAAATACTTCTTGCCGACCTCCATGACGACATCGGAATACATCTGGATGAAGCGGCGATAGGAGTCATATGCGAAGCGGGGATTGTTGGTCTTCTTGGCGAAGGCGACGACGACCTCGTCGTTCAGGCCAAGGTTCAGAATGGTGTCCATCATGCCGGGCATGGAAGCGCGTGCGCCGGAACGGACGGAGACAAGCAGCGGGTTGTACAGATCACCGAACTTCTTGCCAGTCATTTCCTCGAGTTTTTCGACGTACTCCATGATCTCGGCCTCGATCTCGGCGTTGATCTGGTGGTCGTCCTTATAGTACTGCGTGCAGGCTTCGGTCGTGATGGTGAAGCCCTGCGGGACCGGCATGCCGAGGTTGGTCATTTCAGCCAGGTTTGCGCCCTTGCCGCCGAGCAACTCGCGCATTTTGCCGTTGCCTTCGGAGAAAAGATAGACGTACTTGTGAGACATTTGGTAAACCCCTTTCCAGTGTTGCGGCTGGTCGCCCTTTGCGCCGCCGCCATGTCATTTTTTATCCTTCAGATTCTTCAGACAAATACATACTATACCATATTTCCGGGGGTTTGCAATCTAAAAAGTTTTTATTTTCACTAAAAAAATGTTAGATTTCGAGACAGCCTGCACCTGAAAAACTGGCAAAAGTGCCATATCAGCGTCAAGAGAACGCAATATCAGAAATCATATTGTAAGAAATGCACATACCGTGCAGTTCTTTCCTGCTGCGCCATGCACAAAACCCGCAGCCGGGCGTGCTATCCGGCTGCGGGCGGGTTGGACTTCGGAATGCGGATGGTCAGGACGATTTCGCGGTCTGTCTCCTGCCGGTCGCGGCTGGCGCTGACGCCAGCCGCGCGGACAAGATCAAGCTGATGGTCGATGGAGTTTAGGAACACACGCACGTCGCGCAGGACAAACGTGCCGAGTTCCCGCCGCTGCGGCACTTTGGGCGCGAGCCGCGCGTCGATGTACTGCTCCGTTTTTGCGACCGTCCACTCTCCTTGGACGATCAGACCAATCACGCGCAGGCGCTCTTCCTCATCCGGCAGGCGCAGAAGCGCGCGGGCATGGCGCTCGGTCAGATGATTTTCGCGCAGCGCCTGCAAAACGGACGGCGGATGGCGCAGGATGCGCAGCTTGTTGGCAACGGCGGACTGGCTCTTGCCAATGCGGCGGGCGGCCTGCTCCTGACTTAAGTGATACTGCTGCATAAGCTTTTGCAGCCCCTCGGCCTCTTCGATGTAATCCAGATCCCGCCGCTGCAGGTTTTCCACCAGCGCCAGCATTCCGGACGCCTCCTCGTCCACGTCCGCGAGCAGGCATGGAACCTCCGTCAGACCGGCCAGCCGCGCCGCGCGCAGGCGGCGCTCTCCCGCCACCAGCTCATACGCGCCGCCCGCCTTGCGGACGGTCAGCGGCTGCAAAACGCCGTACTGCCGGATGCTCCCGGCCAGTTCCTGAAGGCCGCCGGTATCAAAATGCTTGCGCGGCTGCATGGGGTTGGGCCGGATCCGCGCCGTCGGCAGGTATAAGATCCGGCCCGAGCCCAGCACCGACGGACTTCTCGTCTTTGGCATAGCGTCTCTCCTCTGCTGCAAGAACTTCTGACAGTTCTATAGTAGGACGAGCCGGGCGCAAAAACGCGCGAAAAGCGGACGCCCGCCACAATAAATTGTGGCGGGAAATCGTTGGGAAATACAAGATGTTGATAACCATGTGGAAACTGTGGAGAACCTGTCGGATCGTGCTGTGCAAAAAACGCGTGAGGGGATTTGGCTGCTGTAAATTTTGGAGCATGCTGAACCTTGCAGCACATCCCCTTCGCCATTTGCTTTGCAAATAGCACCTCCCCTTATCGTGCAGAGCATGACAAGGGGAGGCTTTTTACATATTATAAGTCTTTCACAAATTTGCAGCCTCTAAAACGGACGGCAGCGGCCCTTACAGAGTCTCGGAAAATCCGTTCTCCCCCTGTCTTTTCTCCTGCGAGAGAAAAGACAGGGCCGCCGGAGGCTCGTCGGAACCGACCTCTACGGAACAAGTCCTCACTGCTCCGCAGCGTGCAGAATGACAGCCAGCAGTTCATCGCGGCCATCGCCTTTTTCAGCGGAGAAGGGAATCAGGCGCACATCGTCCGGCAGGGACAGAACCTCGCGGATGCGGGCCATGTTGGGCGCGATCGCGCTTTTTTTCAGCTTGTCCAGCTTGTTTGCAACCACCACAAAGGGCTTGCCGGACTGCAGGAAGTACTTTGCCATGACCACGTCATTCGCTGTCGGTGCGTGGCGCGCATCGACGAGCATGACGCCGAAATTGAGCGTATCCGGCGCGGCAAAATAGGCCTCCATGAGCCTGCCCCATCGCTCTTTTTCCTTCTGCGGGACCTTGGCATAGCCGTAGCCCGGCAGATCGACGAGGTACATGGCCTCGTCAATACGGAAAAAGTTGATATGCGTGGTCTTGCCGGGGGCTTCGCCGACGCGGGCGAAGTTTTTGCGCAGCAGAAGCTTGTTGATGACGGAGGATTTTCCGACGTTGGACTTGCCTGCAAACGCGATCTGCGGCAGGCCGTCCTTCGGGCAGTCGGCGACGGAGGTGACGGAGCGGACAAATTCCGCGTTGTGCAGATTCATGCGGCCCTCCTTACTGCCGGATGCCGGGCTTGCGGCGCGTCTTGGGCGCCGGAATCGGCAGCGCGGGCGCAGCGGGAACCGAAATCGTCTCCGTCGCATCGCCTGCGGGCAGCAGCGCGGCCTCCAGAACGCGGTCGGCGCTGGAAACTGTGATGAATTGCAGCGCCTGCCGCACGGTCTGGTCAATTTCCTCCAGATCCTTTTCGTTTTCCGCCGGGATGATAACAGTCTTGACCCCGTGGCGCAGCGCCGCCATGGTCTTTTCCTTCAGCCCGCCGATGGCGAGCACCCGGCCCCGAATAGAAATCTCACCTGTCATGGCGACGTCGCGCCGTACAGGGCGGTTCGTGAGTGCCGAAACGATGGCGGTGCAGATCGTGATACCGGCGGAGGGCCCGTCCTTCGGAACGGCTCCCTCGGGGAAGTGGACGTGAATGTCCTTTGTCTTGTAGAAATCAGGAGCAAGGCCCAGCGCCTTTGCGCGCGACCGGATGAAACTCATGGCTGCAAAGGCGGATTCCTTCATCACATCGCCCAGGTTGCCGGTCAGTTCCAGCTTGCCGGAGCCGTCAACCACGTTGACCTCGACCTCGAGCGTCGTGCCGCCGACGGCCGTCCACGCAAGACCCGTGACAAGTCCGACCTGATCGGTCGTGACGTTCGCTTCCGGCAGGAATTTGCGGACGCCGAGGAAGTCCTCGAGATTGCTGCCGGTGATGGAGATGCGCTTGGGCGGCTCGTCGGAGACAAAACGCATGGCGCACTTGCGGCAGAGCGCGGCAATTTGCCGTTCGAGACTGCGGACGCCGGATTCGCGCGTATAGCAGGCGATGATCTCGCGGATCGCGTCATCGGAGACACGCACCTGTGTGCGCTTTATGCCGTGCTTTTTCAGCTGCTTCGGCAGCAGATGCCGCTTGGCGATCTGCAATTTTTCCTCGTCCGTGTAAGACCCCAGTTCAATGACCTCCATCCGGTCGAGCAGGGCGCGGGGGATGGTGTCGGTCGTGTTGGCGGTGGTGATGAACATGCAGTGGGACAGATCGAACGGCACCTCAATATAATGGTCGCGGAAGCTGGAATTCTGTGCAGAGTCCAAAACCTCCAGCAGTGCCGACGACGGATCGCCCTTATAATCGCTGCCGAGTTTGTCAATTTCGTCGAGCAGCAGCAGCGCGTTTTTGCTCTTGGCCTGAATGAGAGCCGTCATAATGCGGCCCGGCATAGCGCCGATATATGTCTTGCGGTGGCCGCGAATCTCGGCCTCGTCACGCACGCCGCCGAGAGACAGGCGGGCCAGCTTCCGGTTCAGCGCCCGGGCAATGGAAATCGCAACGGATGTTTTGCCCACGCCCGGAGGGCCGACCAGGCATAGAATCTGCCCCGGCAGTTCCGGGGCCAGCTGGCGCACGGCCAGCGTTTCGAGAATGCGCTTTTTGACCGTCTCCAGGCCAAAGTGATCTTCATCAAGAATTTTCGCGGCGGCCTTCACGTCCAGCCGCTCCTTCGTTTCCTTGTTCCACGGCAGTTCGAGGACGGTATCGAGATAATTGCGCAGAACAGAGGCCTCGGCGGAACCGGGCTGCTGGCGCGCAAAGCGCGCCACTTCGCGCAGCAGCTTTTCTTCCGTTTCCTCCGGAAGCTTCAGCGCCTTGATCTTCGTGCGGTAACTGTCGGCGTCGCTGTCATCATCCTCGCCAAGTTCTTCCCGGATGACGTGCAGCTGTTCGCGCAGGTAATAATCACGCTGGTTCTGGTTGACGTTCTGCTGTACCTGATCGTTGATCTCGCTCTCCAGACGCAGAATGTCAAGTTCCTTTGCCATCATGCGGATGCACAGTTCCAGCCGGTGGACAGGCGGCAGCGTCTCAAGAATGCGCTGCTTGTCCTCATAGCCGAATGTTGCGTTCTGGGCGATAAAATCGGCCAGTTCGCCTGCGTTGTCGGTAGCGGAGCCTTGCAGCAGATTTTCCTGTCCGGACTTGACGGCCAGATCGACAAACTGCTCAAACAGCTGGTGTGCCTGCCGCACGAGCGCCTGCGTGCGCGGCACGGCGGCATGATAGTCCGGCTCGTCCAGTTCCATCGCGCGGGCGAAGAGATACGGCTCGGTATGGATCATATCGGTCAGCTGCGCGCGATATTTGCCCTCGACGAGAATGCGCATATTATCGCCCGGCAGACGCAAAATCTGCCGTACATAGGCCACAGTGCCGATCGGGTACAGATCGGTCTTCTTCGGCTCGTCGCACTGCACGTCGCGCTGGGTGACGAGAAAGATCATCTGATCAGCCCGCATTGCCTCCTCAACAGCGCGGGCAGACCGGCTCCGGCCGACGTCAAAATGCGTCACGCAGCCGGGAAACACCACAATCCCGCGCAGCGGCAGGACCGGCAGGCAGGTCAGAGGTTTATAGTCGCTCATAATCGTTGTCTCCTTTCGCGGAGGATAAAAATACGCAGGAAGGGAGCGTGCGCTCCCTTCCTGGTTGTTGTGTTACAGCGTTACGCCTGCGTTCTTGATGGGAGCGCGGGGTTTTGAAGCGTCGCGGGTGATCTGGGGCGGTTCACCTTCGCGCACGCAGCGCTCGGTGATGCAGACAGACTGAATGGTGGGGTCAGACGGGATCTCATACATGATCTTCGTCATGATCTCCTCCATGATCGCGCGCAGACCGCGCGCGCCGATCTGGCGCTCGATGGCCTTTTCCGCGATGGCCTCCAGCGCGCCCTTTTCAAAACTCAGTTCGACCTGGTCATAGGACAGCAGCTTGTGATACTGCTTGCAGAGCGCATTTTTCGGCTCTGTCAGAATGCGGACCAGATCGTCCTTGCTGAGCCCCTGCAAAGACGTAATGACCGGAAGACGGCCGACCAGTTCGGGGATGATGCCAAACTTCAGCAGATCGTGCGGCTGCACAAGCTGGAACAGCTTGCCGACGTTGTGGTCGCCCTTGCTCTTGACCGTGGAGTTGAAGCCCACGGCCGAGGTATCGGTGCGCTGCTCAATGATCTTGTCAAGTCCGTCGAACGCGCCGCCGCAGATGAAGAGGATGTTGGTCGTATCGACCTGGATGAACTCCTGCTGAGGATGCTTGCGCCCGCCCTGCGGGGGAACGTTGGCGACCGTGCCCTCAACGATCTTCAAAAGCGCCTGCTGGACGCCCTCGCCGGATACGTCGCGGGTGATGGAGGTGTTCTCCGACTTGCGGGCGATCTTGTCGATCTCATCAATATAGATGATGCCGCGCTCGGCCAGTTCCACGTCAAAATCCGCCGCCTGCAGAAGCCGGAGCAGAATATTCTCGACGTCCTCACCCACATAACCGGCCTCGGTCAGTGTGGTCGCGTCCGCGATGGCGAACGGCACGTTCAGGATCTTGGCCAGCGTCTGGGCGAACAGCGTCTTGCCGGAGCCGGTGGGGCCGATGAGCAGAATGTTGCTCTTCTGCAGTTCCACATCGGAATCGTTCTGGAAGTAAATGCGCTTATAGTGGTTGTAGACCGCCACGGACAGGGCAACTTTCGCGTCATCCTGGCCGATGATGTAGCGGTCCATATAGGTTTTGATCTGCTGCGGCGTCGGGAGCGTATCGGGCAGTTCCAGCTGCTGCGCGTTCAGCCCGTTGTGCATCTCATCGTGCAGGATAGACGAGCAGAGTTCAATGCACTCGTTGCAGATGTAGACATTGGGGCCGGCGATGATGCGGCCGACCTGCTCCTGCCGTTTGCCGCAGAAGGAGCAGCGGATGGAGTCTCTTGCCAAGCTGGACTCCTCCTTTCAGGGATTATTGTCTCTTGTAGATGACCTTATCGACAAGGCCGTAGGCCTGCGCTTCTTCGGCGGTCATGAAGTTGTCGCGCTCGGTGTCGATCTTGATCGTCTCGAGCGGCTTGCCGGTGTTGGAGGCAAGGATCTCGTTCAGACGCTGCTTGATCTTCAGCATGCGCTCGACCTGGATCTGCATGTCGGTCGCCTGCCCCTGCGTGCCGCCGGATGGCTGGTGGATCATGATCTCCGCGTTGGGAAGCGCAAGGCGCTTGCCCTTCGTGCCGGAGGACAGCAAAAATGCGCCCATCGACGCGGCCATGCCCACGCAGATGGTGGACACGTCGCACTTGATGAACTGCATGGTGTCATAGATCGCCATGCCGTCGGTCACGCTGCCGCCGGGGGAGTTGATATAAAACTGGATATCCTTGTCGGGGTCCTGCGCCTCGAGATAGAGCATCTGCGCAACAATCAGGCTGGCAGTGGTGCTGTTGACCTCTTCGGACAGGATGATGATACGGTCGTTGAGCAGGCGGGAGAAAATGTCGTAAGACCGCTCGCCGCGGCTTGTCTGCTCGACAACATACGGAACTAAACTCATAATTTCAGGATTCTCCTTTCACACGGATGTCTGGTTGGCTGTAGGATTCTACCCAACCGCTTGGAGAATTATTCCTCAGTCTTGGCTTCTTCGGCGGGAGCCTCAGCGGCGTCTTCCTTCTTGGCGGCCTTCTTTGCCGTCTTCTTTTCCTTCTCGACGGGCTTTGCATTGTCCACGATCAGCTTGACAGCCTTGCGGCCCTTCAGATCGGACTTGACGGCCTCGACATCGACCATTTCCTTGATCTTGTCCAGTTCCATCTTATACTGCTCGGCCATCTTCTTCAGTTCTTCCTCGACTTCCTCTTCGGTCACGTCGAGGTTCTCCTGATGGACGATCTCGCTGAGCAGAATGTTGCTGCGGACGGTCTGCTCGGCCATCGGGCGCATGGAATCGCGCATACCCTTGACGTCGCCGCCGATCATCTTGAGATAGTCTTCCATCTTCATGCCCTGAGACTGCAGCTGATAGGCAAACTGCTCAAGATGCTTGTCAACCTGCTCGTCGATCATGCAGGCGGGGATATTGCAGGTCATGTTCTTGCCTGCGAGGACGACGGCTTCGTTTTCAAAGTCGCGGTCAACAGCTTCCTGACGCTTTGCGGCGAGGTCAGCCTTGATGCTCTTCTTGAGCGCGGCCAGCGTGTCGTATTCGGAGACATCCTTGGCAAACTCGTCGTCGAGTTCGGGCTTGATGGTCTCCTTGACCTCGTGGATCTTGCACTTGAAGGTTGCTTCCTTGCCGGCCAGTTCCTTGGTGTAGTTCTCAGGGAAGGTCACGACGACATCCTTCTCGTCGCCTGCCTTGAGGCCGACAAGCTGATCCTCGAAGCCGGGGATGAACGCGCCGGAGCCGAGCGTCAGGGTGTAGCCCTCGGCCTTGCCGCCGTCAAACGGCTTGCCGTCCACAAAGCCCTCAAAGTCCAGAACGACGGTGTCGCCGGTCTTGGCCTCGCGGTCAACCGTCTCGATGCGGGCATTGCGCTCCTGCATGCGGGCAAGTTCCGCGTCAACCTCTGCCTTGGAGATGGAGACGGACTCCTTGGGAACCTCGATGCCCTTGTATTCGCCGAGGGTGACCTCGGGATAGAGTTCCGTAGAGACCGTCAGCACGACGCTGCCGTCTTCGGGGGTCTGCATATCGGTAACGGAGGGCTGGCCAACGGCCTTGATCTCCTGCTCGGTAATGGCTGCCTTGTAGATCTCGGGGAAGATCTCGTTGACGGCGTCTTCATAGAACACCTGAGAGCCGTACATGCGCTCGACGAATTTGCGCGGGGCCTTGCCCTTGCGGAAGCCGGGGATCATGATGTCCTTGCGGATCTTGGCATATGCCTTGTCCAGCGCAGTCTGGAACTCGTCCTTTGCGATCTCAACGGTAACCTTTGCGCTGCCGTTTTCTTTCTCTACGTTTTTGACGTTCATTGTGGTACTTTCCTCCTATGCGGTGCGGCTTATAAAAGGCCGTAATTCACCATTCTCATTTGAATCCGCTCTATTCTACCAGACTTCATACAAGAAATCCACTGTTTTTTCAGGAATTTATCCGAATTCAGAAAAAATTCAAAATCTTTCCGCCCATTTGCCGTCTATCCGATGCGCTGCGGCTGAAAATCGACGTGATCTGCCGAAACAAGGCGGTACTGCACGCCCTGATAGTCGTCCTCCAGCGCCAGCCGGATGGAGTCGGCGTGCAGGTGGCCGTAATAGCAGCGCGTCACGCCGTATTGCTTCAGAAGCGACAGAATCTCCGGGCAGGCATACCCGCGGTAGCGCGGCGGATAGTGCAGAAAGCAGTATTTTTCCGCGTCTCCCGCCAACTGCAAAGAGCGTTCGAGCCGCCCGAGTTCCCGCCGGAAGATCTTCTCGTCGTGGCTGCCCTCCTTCTGCGCGTCATAGAACCACCCGCGCGTGCCGCACAGAGCGATATCACCGTAAAAGAAGCAGGAATTATTCAGGACGTGAAAATCCGCAAAGCCGTGCTCCGCGCAGAAGCGGTCAAAGGCCCGCAGCGTTGTCCACCAGTAGTCGTGGTTGCCCTTCAGGATGATCTTGCGGCCAGGGATAGCGTTCATGAACGCAAAATCCTCCGCCGCGTCGTCGAGGCTCATTGCCCAGCTGAGATCGCCGAGCAGGACGGTCGTGTCCTCCGGGCCAATCACCTTCAGATTTTCCCGCAGCTTTTCCATATACCCTGTCCAGCGGCCCCCGAACACGTCCATCGGCTTGTCCGCCGGGCCGAGCGACAGATGCAGATCTCCGATTGCGTACAGGGCCATCAGCGCAGGAACTCCGTCACGACGGTGCGCATTGCGGCCTTGTCCGTGACCTGATCGAAGCGCACGGCCTTGCCCGCGAGGCTTGCCAGCGGCTTCGGGGCCGGGCGGCCCGTTTTGGCTGTGAGCTGGCCGAGAACGCCCGTGCCGGGCGCATGCTCTGTCACGCCGAGCGCGTCCAGAACGCTGGCGCAGAATTTAAACGGGCTTGCTGTGGATTCTACGACGGTTAGCGTCTGGTCGCTTGTCTCCGCGCGGTACGCGTCCAGAACTGTGCAGGCTACGGCGGTGTGCGTGTCGAGCAGATAGTTCTTTTCCCGGAAAGCCTTGCCGATTGTCTGCGCGCCCTGCGCGTCCGTGCAGAAGCCGCAGGAGAATTCCGCCTGCACTGCCTGCAGCACACGGTCGGAAACGGTATAACGCCCGGTTTCGGAAAGCTTCTGCATATAGCCGCGCACCTCTTCGTCCGAGCCGGACAGCAGGGATAAAAGCCGCTCGAGATTGGACGAGATCAGGATATCCATCGACGGCGAAGCCGTCTGATAAAACGGCCGGTTGCGGTCGTAGGTGCCGGTTTTAATAAAGTCAGTCAGAACGTTATTCTCATTCGACGCGCAGATGAGCCTGCCGATGGGCACGCCCATCTTCTTTGCGTAAAAGCCGGAGAGAATGTTGCCGAAGTTGCCCGTCGGGACGCAGAAGTTCACAGCGTCCCCGGCTTCGATGGCCCCGGCGTTCAACAGGTCGCAGTAGGCCGAGACGTAATACACGATCTGCGGCAGGAGCCTGCCCCAGTTGATGGAGTTGGCGGAGGACAGGAAGTATCCGCGTCCGGCCAGTTCTTCGCGCAGCGCCTCATCGGAGAAAATGCGCTTCACACCGGTCTGCGCATCGTCAAAGTTCCCGCGCACGGCGCATACGCCGACGTTTTTGCCCTCCTGCGTGACCATTTGCAGCTTCTGCATGTCAGAAACGCCGCCGTCGGGATAGAACACAAGAATTTTCGTGCGGTCCACGTCGCGGAAGCCCTCAAGCGCGGCCTTGCCCGTATCGCCGGACGTCGCAACGAGGATGCAGACAGTCTTCTCCTCGCCGGTCTTCTTGAGCGAAGCCGCCAGCAGATACGGCAGCATCTGCAGCGCCATATCCTTAAACGCGCACGTCGGACCATGCCAGAGTTCCTGAATATAGGTGTTTTCCGTCAGCTTTACGACGGGCGCAGCGGCGGGTGTGTCGAATTTCGCGGGGCCGTAGGCATTTTTCGCAAAGCCCAGCAGTTCTTCCTCGGTAAATTCATCGAGATACCGCTTCATGATCTTTGCGGCCCGTTCGGGATAGGAAAGCGCGGCGAGCGCTTTGATTTCCTCCGTGGTGATCTGCGGGATCTGTTCCGGCAGATAAAGTCCGCCATCGCGGCTGAGGCCATCGACAATGGCCTGACTGGCAGTTAAGCGGCGGCTTACGTCCCGCGTACTTACATAATACATGTTTTCACGACCTTCATGAGAGAATTGCAGAACAGGTTCTGTATGGTTTCATCGGAATATCCGGTATTTTTTAAGAAATCGCCAAGCGCTTCATAATCGTCCAGTCCGGAAAAGCCCGCCGGCAGCCTGTCGCAGCCGTCCAGATCCGCACCGAGGGCGATATGCCCTTCGCCGCCCAGTTCCAGAAAATGATCCAGATGGCGGCGCAGATCGTCAAACGACGCGCGGGGCTGCTCCGTCAGGAACGGTACATAGAGATTCAGTCCCGCCGTGCCGCCGAGATCGCAGATGGCACGGAACTGGTCGTCCGTCAGATTGCGCGGATGCGGGCAGACAGAGAATGAATTGGAATGGCTTGCAAGAACTGGCTTCTCGGCCAGTTCGATCATGTCCCAGAAGCCCTTTTCGGACAGATGGCTCACATCGACAAGCATGCCGAGCGCCTGCGCCCGCTTAAAAAAGCGCCTGCCCGTTTCCGTCAGGCCCTCGTCCGAGCCGCAGGGCGCGGCAAGGCCGTTCGGGAGATTCCACACGAGCGAGATCATCCGCACGCCGGATTCATATGCGTGTTCCAGAAGCCCTTCGTCCTCGCGCACAGCCTCTGCGCCCTCAATGGCGAGAAACGCAGCGCATTTTCCCGCCTGCATGGCAGTCTCCGCCTCGGATACCGTGCGGCAGAGTGTGATTTTATCCTCGTTTTTGCACAGCTGCGCGTGAAAATTGTCCAGCGCGCGGGAGAAAATCTCCGGTCTTGGCAGCTTTGCCTTGACCCAGGCGGTGCAGAACGCGAAAAACTGCGCCCAGCCGCCAAGCCTCTGCGCCCGTGCGAGTGAAACGGCCAGCGTGTTTTCCAGCAGCGGCTGATTTTGCAGCCAGAGTTCGATGGGCGTGTCGCAGTGGCCGTCAAAAACGCGGTAATTTGTCAAAATGCGTCCTCCATATGGGTGATCTGCGGGCGGCGGGTCTGCGTGCCGTCGGGCGCATAGATTTCGATCACGTCGAAGCGCGGCTGCAGCGGCGTTTCGTGCTGAGATAAATATAAAAGCGCGGTCGTGCGCAGGCGCTGCTGCTTGCGTGCATCGACAAACTCCCGCGCAGCGGCAAAATTCGCCGATTTTCGCAGCTTGACCTCGCAGAAGACGAGATACTGCCGGTTCGACGCGATGATATCGATCTCGCCGAGCCGCGTGCGGTAGTTCATAGCCTCAATGCGGTAGTGCTTTTTGCGCAGATACTCCGCCGCCAGCGCCTCGCCCCACGGACCGGTCAGGTCACGGGTTCTCATAGAATTTTTTGAGGAACGTCTTCCTGTGAATCGGGCTGGGACCGAATTCGCGCAGCGCTTCATAGTGCCGCTTTGTCCCGTAGCCCTTGTGGACGGCGAAGCCGTACTGCGGGTACTGCGCGTCGTATTCCTCCATCAGCCGGTCACGGGTGACCTTGGCTAAAATCGACGCGGCAGCAATGGAGGCAGACAGACTGTCGCCCTTGACAATGGTTCTGACCGGCAGGCCGAAGTCTTTTGCCCGGTTGCCGTCAATCAGCGCAAGCTGCGGCTGCGGGGAAAGGGTCTGCATGGCGCGCTCCATGGCAAGAAACGTCGCCTGTAAAATATTGATCTCGTCGATCTCCTGTTCGCTTGCGAACGTAATGCCGTAAGAGACGGCCTGTTCGACGATCACGTCGTACAGTTCCCGGCGCTTTTTGTCCGTAAGCTTTTTCGAGTCGTTGAGGCCGGGGATTTCCAGCCCCGGCGGCAGCATGACCGCCGCCGCACATACCGGCCCGGCCAGCGGCCCGCGCCCCGCTTCGTCCACGCCGCACACCAGTTTGATGCCTGCGTCGAACGCTTCGCGTTCATACACCCAAAGATCCATCGGTTCTTCCTGTCTCATTGCATGTCCTCCGGGCTCTCGAGCGTCAGCTTGCCAAGCTTTCCGCTTCTATAATCGTCCATGAGCGCCTTTGCCATACGTTCCGTATTGACCTCTCCGCCGGAAACGAGATAGCCGCGCTTTTTCCCAGCCAGCTGTAAAAGGTCATACCCGTCCGCACCCTCCGGCGCTTCAAGCTTATAGCGCTCGGAAAGCGTCTGCGGGTAATACTTTGCTAGCAGTGCGATAAAATGGCAGGCCAGCGTCTCGGTGTCGATGACGTCCTCCTTGACGGCGCCCGTGTAGGCAAGGCGCATGCCGACCTCCGGGTCTTCAAACTTCGGCCATAAAATGCCCGGCGTGTCCAGAAGCAAAAGCCCCTGATCGACCGTGATCCACTGTTTGCCTCGCGTGACGCCGGGGCGGTTTTCGGCCTTCGCGCCCTTGCGCCCGGCGATCTGGTTGATGAACGTCGATTTTCCCACATTCGGAATGCCGACGACCATGAGTTTCAGGGGCCGTCCCACCTGTCCCTTCTCCGCGTACCGCGCCAGCTTTTCAGCCAGCAGCGTCCGCACAGCCGGAACAAAGCCGGAAATGCCCTTTTTCGTCTTGCAGTCGGTTTGCAAAACGGCATAGCCCTTCGCCCGGAAGTGCTCTGCCCATTTTTTCGTCAGCGCCGGGTCTGCCATGTCGATGCGGTTGAGGACGATCATGCGGGGCTTATTGCCGCAAATCGCGTCAATGTCCGGGTTGCGGCTGGCAATCGGGATGCGCGCGTCGAGAATTTCGCACACGGCATCGACAAGCTTCACATCCTCTTCGATCATCCGGCGCGTCTTGGTCATGTGCCCCGGATACCACTGGATGTTCATGGTGTTCTGGTTGGTGTCTTCCTGCTTCATGATACCGCTCCGAATCTGTGCCAGCTGCGCCCGCCGGTCACGGTCCCGTATTCATTCGTCTGCCGTCCCGGGAAGACCACAAACAGGACCTTTCCCAAAACAGCCTCTTTCTTGACGCAGCCGACGTCGGAGAACCGGCTGTCCTCTGAGTGATTGCGATTATCGCCCATAACGAACAGTTCGCCCTCCGGCACCGTGACCGGATAGTCGAGCGCCTTGCCGTATTCGGCGTAACTCAGATAGGTCGGTTCAAACGTATACGGCTCGTCCAGCGCCTGCCCGTCAACATAGACGACGCCCGCGTTAAAGTCAATATCCACCGTCTGCCCGCCGACTGCGATCACACGCTTGACCAGCAGTTCGTCATTCTCGGAAAACGGCGGCGTATACAAAACGACGATATCGCCCTGCTTCGCGTCCCGATAGAGAAAATTGCTCTCCAGCACCAGATAGTCCTTATCGACCAGCGTCGGGTACATCGAACTGCCGCTCACGCCGTTCAGACGGAAAAAGAATACGAAGACCAGCGTAATGACTGCCAGCATCCGCACCAGATCGAACAGGCTCAGATACGCCTCGTAGCCCTTGGGCTGCGGCTGCTTTTTCGGGTTTTCCTGCGCTTCGGACGGCTCCGCCTGCATGTTCTTGTCCTCCTGCTCCATGATAAAATCCTCCATTTCGGAAGAAGCGTAATTTGGAATATAGTATACACGATTTCTTCCAATAAAGAAAGAGGAAATTGACCTTTTCTTGCGGCTGGCCGCCGGGTGTGCTATACTGAGGAAAAAAGTTCAGGAGGCGGACGCATGTACCGTATTTTGCTGGTCGAAGACGACCCCGGCATCGCGCAGGCCGTCTGCGCGCATCTGCGGCAGTGGGAGTTGGACGCGCGGTGCGTGCAGAATTTCCACACCGTCATGGAAGAATTCACGGCCTTTGACCCGCAGCTTGTGCTGCTGGATATCTCGCTGCCGTTTTTCAACGGCTATCACTGGTGCACGCAGATCCGCGCCGTTTCGCAGGTGCCGGTCGTGTTCCTTTCATCCGCATCGGAGAATATGAACATCGTCATGGCCATGAACATGGGCGCGGATGATTTTATCGCCAAGCCCTTTGATCTGGACGTGCTGACGGCGAAGGTGCAGGCGCTGCTGCGCCGGACATATGATTTTGCGCCCGCAGAGCCTGTTCTGTCGCACCGGGGAGCCGTTTTGCAGCCGGGCGATCAGTCTTTGCTCGTAAACGGTGAAAAGCTGCCGCTCAGCAAGAACGAGTATCGCATTTTGTGGACGCTTCTAAAGGAGAAGGGCAAAATCGTCAGCCGCGAGAAGCTGATGGAGGCGCTGTGGCAGACGGACAGCTTTGTCGATGAGAACACGCTTTCGGTCAACATGGCGCGCCTGCGCAAAAAGCTGGATGGCGCGGGACTTGCAGGATTTATCGCCACGCGCGTCGGCGCAGGTTACTTAGTGGAGTGAGTATGCGGTTATTTTTACAGTATCTGCGCGGAAAAACGGGGAAGATCGCCGCATTTTTCCTGTTTGCAGTCATTTTTATTGTGTCGTTTGCGCTGTATCACCTGCCGCTGGCGGCGGTATGGTATCCGTCGGCGTTGTGCGTCATTCTGGGGCTTGCGGTTTTGCTGCTGGATTTCCGGCGCGTCAAAGCGCGGCACGAGACGCTGCGCCTGATCCTTCGCCAGCTGCCCACGCTTCCCGACACGCTCCCGGCTGCGCATTCCATCCCAGAGGAGGCTTACCGCGCGCTGGTGCAGGCGCTGTGTGCGCAGCAGCAGGCGCTCGAAACGCGCATGAATGCGCAGTATCAGGACATGCTTGACTATTACACGCTCTGGGCGCACCAGATCAAAACACCCATCGCCTCCATGCGGCTGCAGCTTCAGCAGGAGGATACGCCGCAGGCAAGGCAGCTTTTGCAGGAACTTTCCCGCGCCGAGCAGTATGTCGAAATGGTTATGGTCTATCTGCGGCTGAACGGCGGCAGCGATCTTGTCCTGCGCGAATGTGAACTCGATACGATTGTCCGCCGCGCCGTGCGCCGGTTCGCGGGTGAGTTCATCGGGAGAAAATTGAAGCTGTGCTATGAGCCGCTGAACGCATCGTGCGTGACGGACGAAAAATGGCTGCTGTTCGTGGTGGAGCAGGTTTTATCCAACGCGCTCAAGTATACGCGCACAGGCAGCATCACCATCGAACTTGAAGCGCCCAAAACGCTTGTCATCCGCGACACCGGCATCGGCGTCGCGCCGGAGGACCTGCCGCGCATCTTTGAAAAGGGCTACACCGGGTACAACGGCCGCGGCGACCAGAAGGCCAGCGGCCTCGGCCTCTATCTCTGCCGGACGATCTGCAAACGCCTCGGCCACACCATCACCGCATCTTCCGTTCCCGACCACGGCACAGCCATCCGCATCGCGCTGGAGCAGCGGCAGATACGGGAGTAATCATAAACAAACCGCCGCCCCCTGCCGCACGCTGCGGCAGGGGGCGGCGTCTATTATGGCGAAACCGGATAGGTGATGCCGCATACGGTAATGGACGCAAGCTCGTCCAGATCGATCAGTTGGGAGAACAGCCAGGTATCCTTTTGCCGGTTCTCCTCCGGCATCCCAGCGCCGGAAAAACTCATGGAGCCGTAGGTTCCATAATCGCTGTACGCGTAGCCGTTTTCCGCACTGGCAAGGTCGAAGCTAGTTCCGTCCTTCAGCGTGATGGAAACAGCGTCGTTGGGTTTCAGACTGCTGCAGTTGCGTCCGTAGCGGCCTTCAAGCCGGAAGGAGATCGGTGTGATCGTTGCGGTCTGCCAGCAGCAGTACTGATCCTCGTAGGCCGATTCGTCCAGCTTGATCACCAGTTCCTGTTCCATCCGGTCTGGCACCGGAAGTTCAAACAGATCAACGGTCTTGTCCTGATACCACGCCTGAAACAGCAGCCGGTCGCCCGGTTCAATTTCGCCGCCGTTGTTCGTCAGAACCATATATGCCGTGCGTTCTTCCACCTGAATGATGTGCATCCCCATGCCGCCGAGTTTCCATTCCAGACTGTGATCTCCGCGGAAGTCAATGTCGTTGCGCACATGCACCTGCAGCATCCGGGCCATCTCCTTCTCGTTGTCACTGGCCTCCGGCAGTGCGGTAAGCGTCGCCGCGGCCGTGTCTGTCCGCGCGTCGATACGCATGACTGCGAGAACGGAATCCTTCGAGACGAGCATGGATTGGAGCGTAAACACGAAATTCTCCGTCGTGGCCGATACGCCCGTATCCGACAGCTCGGCGATATCGGGCACCTGCATCGTGCCCTCGGCGATCATGGCCTGCTCTTCCTCGGTGTACGCCGGCTGTGTGAGCTCTGTAGACGTTTTTTCGTCATAGCTCGTGACATGGTCCTTGACCAGCGTGGCTTTTTCGCCGAACAGCCGGTCGAACCAGCCGAAGGAGTGCGCCGCAAACGCACTGCCGCACAAAAGCGCCGCGATTGCCGCCGCGATCAGCACCGTCCGGACAGGCCGGGCGGGCTTCCGCTTCGTTTCCCTGATTTTTCCCATTGTTTTGCTCAAAATCCGCGCACCCTCGCCGTCCTGCATCGAGGGCAGCGGAATCTCCTGCTCCGGCGCATAGCGCATAAGTTCATCCCACGTCGTCTTCACAAAACAGACCTCCTTTTTCCAAAGCCTCGCGCAGCGTCCGCCGTCCGCGCATCAGACGCGAACGCACAGTCGATGCGTTCAAATGTAAGTCCTCCGCGATCTGCGCGGCTGTCTGCGACAGATCATAAAACCGGTAAAAGATCTCCCGGTCCTCATCCGGCAGGGTACGCATGGCCTGTGCGATGGCCGCGCAGCGCTCCTTTTCCATCATCTGCTCCCAAAGCCGGTCGAGCGTGATAAGCGTATCGTCCTCCAGCGGAAGATAGACGTTCTGCCTGCGCATGGCCTCCGCCGTCCGGTTCCGCGCCACCGCGCCAAGCCATGGCCGCAGCTGCCCGCGTTCGATGCGCGCCGCGCCGTTCCAGAGCGCGAAAAACACGTCTGAGGCAATTTCCTCGTGGTCCTCCGGCGTCAGAACGCCGCGGCTGCGGTTGCGGATGATGGCCAGAACATATGCGCCGTACTGTGCGACCGCCTGCTCCAGCGCACCTGCGCGCTGCTTTTGCAGCTGCCGCAGCAGCTCCTTTTCGTCCAAGCCGCATTCCTCCTTTGCGTTGTGTTCAGCATACTGACGTCTATCATGTCGGGTGTTTGGCCGATTTTGTTGCAGCCGCGCGGAAATTTTCCCTGTTTCCCCAGAGTTCTTGCTTTTTCTGCCTGCGGCTGGTATGATAAAGCTATGAAGAAAAGAGTTGCTTACTATGTCAGCCGGAAGAACCCGCTTATCTGGCTGGCTGCGCTGGTCATGCTGGCCTCGGCAGCGCTTCGCATCGCAAATGTCTGCGGGAAAGGCGCAGACGCAAAGACGGTGTGGTTTTTAGTCGTGCTGCCGGTCGTGGGCTGTGTGTTCTATGTGCTGAATATCCTGTGCAATGGCAGCGACCGGTTCTATCGGTCATCCGTGCCCGTCATTCTGCTTGCGATCTATTACGGCATCAAGATCACGCTCGTCTCACCGTATCTGTGGCTGACGTTCATGTTCTGGATCGCCTATCTCGCCATCGCCGCGTTTTACGCCGTGACCGTCTCCGGCCACATCAAGAGCACAATCCCGCTGCTTCTGCTGCTGCTCGCCGCGCTCGGCATTCTGGTCGGGATGCATGAGAAGGAATTCACGCAGGAGAACTGGCCCCAGCTGCGGCAGATTCTGCCTGATATGCTGTTCCTGCTTGCCGGGATTCTGACGCTGCTCGGCGCGAAGGTCTATCTCGATGGCGCGTACCACCCCACCTGGGGCGACCGTCCCGACGGCCGCAAGCTGCGCACGCTTGACCCGATGGCGGTCGTAGCCAATTATATCATGCCGACGCGCGGCGGGTCGTCCAATTTTATCCGCGAGTCCGTTGAAATCTCCGCCATGGAGCGCTACATCCGCGAAAAGCGCAAGCAAGGTTATACGAATCTCGGCGTGACGCATGTATTTCTCGCCGCCTATGTCCAGTGCGTGGCGAAATACCCGGCGCTCAACCGCTTCCTGTCCGGGCAGCAGGTCTATTCGCGCGACGACGACATTCAGTTCTGCATGGTCGTCAAGACCTCGATGGACACCTCCGCGCCGGAGTCGATCACAAAGCTTCATCTGAAGCCGACTGACACCATCGATGATATTTACGAAAAACTCAACAAGGGCATCGCTTCCATTCAGGGGCAGGCCATCGGCGGCAGTGACTTTGACAAGACTGCAAAATTCCTGTCCTTTATTCCCGGCGTGCTGTTCAAATTCGTAGTCTGGCTGCTCAAAACCATCGATTACTTCGGCTTCCTGCCAAAGTTCCTGCTGGAGGTCAGTCCGTTCCACGCCTCGATCTTCTTTACCTCCATGGGTTCGCTCGGCATTCCGCCGATTGTGCACCATCTGTACGACTTCGGCAACATGCCCGTCTTCGTGGCCTTCGGCTGCAAGTATCACAAGAACGAAGTGCTCGACGACGGCACCGTCGTGCGCCGCAAGTACATCGACTATACTGTCAACACCGACGAGCGCATCTGCGACGGCTTCTACTACGCCACCACGCTCAAGCACCTCAAGCGCCTGCTGTCCCATCCCGAACAGCTTGACAAGCCCGCCCCCGTTGTCAACCACGACATTGAGTGATTGATATGCAGGACCCGCCCCGAGCAGCTGCTCAGAGCGGGTCCGTCTGTCAGAAAGCATGAAACGCATCTTGAAATAAATCCGGTATGGCGCTGCCCCGGCGCTTGATGGTTTCTGCCTTCCCCACAAAATCATTGGCGCATGGTTCGCCGGGAATGCCGGCGGCCTGTTGTAGAAAACCATCATTTTTAACGTACAAAACGCCCCGAAGCGGCTGCTTCGAGGCGTTCGTTCAATCTGCGTAATCCTTCATTTCCTCGCGGCGTGCGCGGCAGGCGGCAAGCTTTTTGACGCCTGCGCAAATCTCGTCGAGGAAGCCGATGACGACAAGCACGGTGCCGATCACGGCCATGACCGCGCCCGCGATCTTCAGGATGCTTTTAATGGACTTCATACCAGTGCCCTCCTGTTTTTTCTTCAGTATAAGCCTGTCTTTCTGATTTTGCAAGAGGTTTTACGGTTACATTACACGCGGACGATGAAATCGGCCTTTCTAGGCTTTGCGGGGGCAGGCTCCTGCGCGGCGTAGCCGAGGATGCAGTGGCCGATGCCGGCGTAATTTTCGCTCACGCCCCATTTTTTCATCAGCGCCTTGCCCTCCGCGCTTTCAAACTCCTGCCGGGCCCGGTGGATCCAGCAGCTGCCAAGGCCGAGACTGTGCGCGGCAGCCATCATATTGCCGATGACAAGACTGCCGTCCTCGACCCAGGTGTTGACGTTCGTGTCCGCGAACACGACACATACGACCGGCGCGCCGTAGAACGGGTGCGCGTCCGGGTTTCCGAGAATCGTGGCGTTCATCTTTTCCAGCTGCGCGATATCATCCGGATTTTGCAGCACGACGATCTTCCCGGCCTGACGGCCCATGCCGCAGGCAGCATACGTTCCGGCCTCCAGAACGGCCTCCAGCTTTTCCTCCTCGACCGGCTGCGAAAGATACTTCTTGACGCTTCTGCGGGTCAGCAGGCAGTGCAATACTTCGTTCATGACAGTCCCTCCGTTTTATTTTTCTTTTCCCGCGCCTTCCGGGGGCGTGGTGATGTGGACATGGTTGTTGATGTGGTCGATGCAGTAGCAGTAATAGCCGTTGCACTTTGAGCAATAGCGGAATTCGAGGTTCGGATAATCCGTATCCGTCCGGCCGCAGACCGTGCATTTATGCCGGTAGGGCTTCTCACCGGATTTGGAGCGGTAGGAGCCTGCCCAGTTGGGGTTCGGGCGGGCATTTGAGGCGGTGGTGCGGTAATTCTTCCGCTGCCGGTAGCGAAGTGCGTCGGGCAGGATGTTCTTGATATCGCTGCCGAAGAAGAGGAAATAGTTCAAAAGCGGCACGACGGGCAGCAGCCAATAGAACGAGAGGAACGAGGCCGCTTGCAGATACGAGAACACGTTCAGCGCCGTAAAGCCGAGATAGACCCACGCCATGTATTTCATTTTAATGGGGATGAAGAAAAACAGCAGCACCTTTGCCTCCGGCGCGATGGTCGCCACGGCAAGAAACAGACTGAGGTTCAGCGCGGACGCGTCAGCTCCGGAGCCCAGCAGCAGCGCGGCCAGATCGGTCAGCACAAGGCCTGCGAGATAATAAAGGTTGAAGCGGAACGTGCCCCAGTAGCTTTCCAGGATTTTGCCGAACTGATAATAGCAGAACAGCGAAACGGCAGCCAGAAGCAGCCCAACTCCGCCGACGTCATTTAGATAGGTAAAGATGTACGAAAACAGCCGCCAGACCTGTCCGCGCAGAATGGCGGAGCGGCTGAAGCAGAGATAGCTGTAGACGATGTTGCTGGGGTCGATACGCGAGAGCATATAGACCGCCAGATTTCCAATGGCAATGACGAGCATGAGATTCGGAATGCCCTTGCCCCGGTTTTTGAGGCAGAAGCGTTCAAACCGTCTGCGAAGATCCTTCATAGCGTTCACCCTCCTGATGTTCAGGTTTCATCATACCGGCTTCGGTCGGAAAAATCTACCCTGCAAATGTAAACATTCTGTTCTTCTGGAGTATAGGCGCGTTTGACGCGGGATAAACAGAGGAATTTGCCGAAAGAAAAACTTTTCTCTTGACTTTTTCAGCGGTTTTTGTATAATCAGGGTACAACTGAACAGCCTTATCAAGAGTGGTGGAGGGAACGGCCCTATGAAACCCGGCAACCTGCTGCACAGCAAGGTGCCAAATCCGGCGAAGGAATCGAAAGATGAGGGAGAGAACCGTATATCGTTCTGCCCCTCGGGCAGGGCGCTTTTTTATGCCCGGAAAGGAATCAGATATGAACAACAGAAAAATCTTTACTTCAGAGTCCGTTACACAGGGACATCCCGATAAGCTGTGCGACCTTGTCTCCGACAGCGTACTCGACGCCGTGCTCGAGCAGGACCCCATGGGCCGCGTCGCCTGCGAGACGGCGGCGACGACCGGCATGGTGCTCGTCATGGGCGAGATCACCACGTCCGCCCGCATCGACATCGCCCAGATCGCCCGCAAGGCCATCTGCGACGCAGGCTATGACCGCCCCGAGATGGGCTTCGACGGCCACAGCTGCAATGTCATGGTCGCCATGGGGCGGCAGTCCCCGGATATCGCCATGGGCGTTGACAATGCGTATGACGACGGTACGACCGGCGCAGGCGATCAGGGCATGATGTTCGGTTTTGCCTGCACACAGACGAAGGAACTCATGCCCGCGCCCATTGCCTACGCGCACAATCTTACCAAGGCGCTGACCCACGCACGCAAGTCCGGCCTTCTGCCGTGGCTCCGCCCGGACGGCAAGAGCCAGGTTTCCGTGGAATACGGCCCCGACGGCATGCCCGCCCGCATCGATACTGTCGTTGTTTCCACTCAGCACGCAGACTCCATCGCCATCGACGATCTGCGCAAGGCCGTTATTGAGACGGTCATCGAGCCGAACCTGCCGTCGCGCCTGCTGGACGAGAACACAAAATACTATGTGAACCCGACGGGCCGCTTCGTCATCGGCGGGCCTGCCGGCGACTCGGGCCTTACGGGCCGCAAGATCATCGTCGATACCTACGGCGGCTATGCGGCCCACGGCGGCGGCGCGTTCTCCGGCAAGGACCCCACGAAGGTTGACCGCAGCGGCGCGTACATGGCACGCTATATCGCAAAAAATCTGGTCGCAGCAGGTTTGGCAGACGCTTGCCAGCTGCAGCTGGCCTACGCCATCGGCGTGGCGCACCCTGTTTCCGTTCTCGTCGAGACATATGGAACCGGCAAGATCGCGGATGATAAGCTGGCCCAGCTTGTGCGTGAATGCTTTGACCTGCGCCCGGCGGCGATCATCAAGACGCTTGACCTGCGCCGCCCGATCTACCGTCAGACCGCCGGTTACGGCCACTTTGGCCGCGCGGAACTTGATCTGCCGTGGGAAAAGACGGATATGGTGCAGACTCTGCTTGCAAAAGCGTAAAAAATAGGATATAGTATCCTTGTATGTTTGCATACAAAGGAGCGAAAAAACATGAAAAAAATCGAGATCATGGGCTGCGGCTATATCGGCCTCCCCACCGCCATCACATTTACGCTGGCGGGCTATGAGGTCTGCGGCTTCGACGTGAAGGATACCGTCGTGGACACGCTGAACGCGGGCCATATCCATATTGTAGAACCCGGCTTACAGGACGCCATGACGAAGGCCATGGCAACCGGCCGCCTGCACTTTACGACAAAGCCGGAGCCGGCTGACGTCTTTATCATCTGCGTCCAGACGCCCTACCGCGAGACGGAGGAGCACAAGCGCGTGTCCGACATGCGCTTTGTTGAATCCGCCGCAAGGGAGGTCGGCTCTGTTCTGCGCGCGGGGAATCTCTGCGTGCTCGAATCCACCTCGCCTCCCTACTCCACGCGCATGGTGGAGAAGATTGTCTCTGAGGTGTCCGGCCTTGCGCCGGAGCAGTTTATGACAGCGCACTGCCCGGAGCGCATCATCCCCGGCCGGATGCTCATTGAACTGCGCGAGAATGACCGCATCATCGGCTCGAACCGTCCGGAATCGGCGCAATTCGCCAAGGAAATCTATGAAAAGGTCGTCACCGGCGGCACGATCCGCCTGACGGATGATCTGACTGCCGAGATGTGCAAGCTGACGGAAAACACGTTCCGCGATATCAACATCGCCTATGCCAACGAACTCAGCAAAGTCTGCGACCGGCTCGGCATCGACGTGTTCAAATTGATTGAACTTGCCAACTGCCACCCCAGAGTGAACGTGCATTCGCCCGGTGTCGGTGTCGGCGGACACTGCATCGCGGTTGATCCGTGGTTCATCCATGAGAAGTTCGAGGATATTACGCCGCTCATCTACGAGGCGCGTCTTGTCAACGATGGCAAGCCCGCCTGGACGGCGGACCGCATCGCGCGCGACGTGAAGCCCGGCGCAAAAATTGCCGTGCTCGGCATGAGTTTCAAAGCCAACATTGACGATACGCGCGAAAGCCCGTCCGTCCTGTTTGCGAACATCCTGAAAGCGCGCGGCTATGAGGTTCTTGCCTGTGAGCCGTATATTCGGGGCGACGTGGCGGGATACCATAATTATTCTCTTGCCGAAGCCATGGCGCAGTGCGATTATGCCGTCATTACGCTCATGCACAATATCTTTAAAGAGAACAAAGCACTTATCGCCTCCAAGCCGTATTATGACTGTGTTGGCTTAATGGAGAAATAAGCGAATCGTTCAGAGAAAACCGAGGGGGCTGAAAACAGCCGCCTCGGTTTTTTGCTGCGGAGAAAAGACAAAACCGCCCGGCTCCAGAAATGGAGCTGGGCGGTAGAGCAGAAAACTCAGAAGATCGCAACGACAGCGCCGTTGTAGGTCTTTTCAATATACTCCTTCACAGCGTCGGACTGGAGCGCCTTGACAAGCGCCTGGATCTTGGCGCTGCTTTCTTCACCTGCGCGGCAGGCGACGATGTTGGCGTAGGTCTGTGCGGCGTCGCCGGAAGCGTCTTCAATGGCAAGCGCATCAGAGGCATGGAGGCCAGCCTGCAGCGCGTAGTTGCCGTTGATAACAGCGACCGTACCGGGGTTGGAGTTGGCCAGCTGTGCGGGGACGGTATCGGCCTGCAGCGGCTGTACGTCATGGCCCTTCGCATCAACGATATCCAGCGTGGTCACGCCCTTTTCAGCGGAGGCGTCGGCGGGCAGTTCAATGAGGCCTTCCTGTGCCAGCAGAAGCAGCGCGCGCGTCTCGTTGGAGTCGTCAGCCGGGATCAGGATGGTTGCGTCAGCGGCAATGTCCGCAACAGAGGAAACACCATTGCCGTAGAGGCCGAACGGCTCATAGTGGATCTTGGCAGCAGCGACGAGATCCGTGCCGTTGGAAGCGTTGAAGCTGTTCAGATACGGGGTGTGCTGGAAGTAGTTCGCATCGAGCGAGCCGTCAGCCAAGGACTGGTTGGGCAGCACATAGTCGTCGTAGATCACGATCTGGAGGTCATAGCCCTCGGCAGCCAGCGTGTCCTTAACCTGCTCGAGAATTTCAGCGTGCGGAGTGGAGGAAGCGCCAACCTTCAGCACCTCAAGCTTGCCATCGGTGGAAGCAGCAGTATCGGTGGAGGCGGGGGTGTCGTTGGAAGCGGTCTCACTCTTGGAAGCGCATCCGGCAAGCGCGGCGACGAGCAGCAGGGCGGAAAGAACGATTGCAAGTACCTTTTTCATGATAAAATCTCCTTTTGTTATTTTTAGAAGTTTGAAAGAGTCAGTTCGTTTTTAACGTGCGGATGGCTTCGGTCACATTCGTCCGCATCGCCAGTTGATGCGGAGCAGCCGCTCAAAAATCAATCTCATGGAAAACTCCTTTCAGCGGTTACTCAGCGGGCGCGCTTGTCGGTCTTGCGGACGACGGTCGTGCCGACAATCTGAATCAGCTGGACGATCACAACAATCAGCAGCACGCAGACCCAGACGACCAGCTTCTGGCTTCTCTGGTGGCCGTGGATGATGGCAATCTGTCCAAGACCCGTGCCGCCCAGCGTCGCGGCAAGCGCCGTGTAGCTGAGGATGGTGACGGTTGAAATGACGCAGCCGGAGATGAGCGAGGGCTTTGCCTCGGGCAGCAGCACATGCCAGATGATCTGAAAATTTGTGCAGCCCATTGCCTGTGCTGCCTCAATCACGCCTGCGGGAACCTCTTTCAAGGAGGATTCGACCATGCGCGCCACATACGGCGCAGCAGCAATGATCAGCGTGACGATGACCGCGCCGTTGCCGGTCGAGGTGCCGAGCAGCAGCTTTGCCGCCGGGATCATAGCGACCATGAGAATGACCGCCGGGATGGAACGGAAGAAGTTTACGATGAAACCGAGCACGGTGTTGACGCCCTTATTGGGGTGCAGGCCATCCTTGTCTGTCGCCCAGAGGATGACGCCCAGCGGCAGGCCGATGAGATACGCGAAAATCGTCGTGAGAGCGGTCATGTAAATCGTCTGCCAGATGCCAAGCTGGATAATATTGTTGTCCCACAGCTTTACGAAATATTCGGTAGCCATTTACCGCTCCTCCTTCCACGTCAGGCCGCTGTTTTTCAGCCAGCTGACGACCTTTTCTGCATCGTGCTCGTCGTTCGGCAGTTCGAGAATCATATGGCCGTAAGCCGCGCCTTCGACGGATTTCGTATCGGCAAACAGCACATTCACAGGCACGCGGCAAGCCAGGATCATTTCGGAAATGACGGGCTTCTGCGTATCCTCGCCGTTGAAGATCAAGCGCAGCTTCCGGCCACCGGTCGTGGGATCGAGCACCGGGCGCTCCTGCGGAAGCACGAGCTCGCGCGCGATATCAGACTTGGGATTCGTAAAGACGTCTGCCACGCGGCCTTCTTCGGCGATACAGCTTTTGTCAATGACAGCCACGCGGTCGCAGATCTGGTCGATGACCTTCATCTCGTGTGTAATGACGATGATCGTCACGCCGAGAGACTTGTTGATCTCGCGCAGCAGTTCGAGAATGGAGCGCGTTGTGTTGGGGTCAAGGGCGCTGGTCGCTTCGTCGCACAGCAGATATCGGGGATTGGTTGCCAGTGCGCGGGCGATGGCAACGCGCTGCTTTTGTCCGCCGGAAAGCTGCGAGGGGAAGCTTGCAGCCTTGTCAGCAAGGCCCACGACCTTCAGAAGTTCCTCCGCGCGCTTCTTTGCCTCCGCCTTCGGCGTACCGGAGATCTCAAGCGGGAAGCAGACGTTGCGCAGAACCGTGCGCTGCTCAAGCAAATTGAAGCTTTGGAAGATCATACCGATCTGACGGCGAACCTGCAGAAGTTCCTTCTGGCTGAGCGTCGTCAGATTCCGACCGTCTACCCAGACCTCTCCGGAGGTCGGGCGCTCGAGCAGGTTGATGCAGCGCACAAGCGTCGATTTGCCCGCTCCGGACAGGCCGATAATGCCGAAGATCTCGCCGTCCGCGATAGTCAGATTCACATCCTTCAGCGCTTCCACGCTGCCGGAGGCCGAGGAATAGATTTTGCCGAGGTGTTTCAGCTCGATCATGGGAAATCCCCTTCCACAGTGTTTTAATAGGTTTTCTGAGACAAATAAAAAGAGCCGGGAAACTCACATCGTTTCTCAGCTCCGGAATTGGCGGATCGTCTGCCAATATGGAAATTTATGAAACAAAGCGAGCCGATTTTTGGGTACGCGAAAACATGCACATGCGGCGCATGCACATGGGCATCATCATAGCGGTCGTAAACAGCTTTTTCATCGCGTGTCGGCTCCTTTCCTGATTTCTGGAGCCATTATATACAGCGGGTCAGAAAATGTCAATGGCAGATTCACCCCAAAAATCCGGCTTTCTGCATTGAATTTTTGTCAGTCTGTCAAAAAGTCCGGATATATGCCTGCTCCATAGGGGCAAATTCACACGCACGAAAGGCTCCCCTTGGGCACAAGGGGAGCTGGCCCAACGGGCCTGAGGGGATTCGAACGCTGCAAATTTCGGAGAACTCTGAACTTTGCAACAAATCCCCTCCGTCATTTTCTTCGAAAATGCCACCTCCCCTTACCGTGCGGGGCACGGCAAGAGGAGGCTTTTCATCTGCACCTCAGCTGATCGATACAACAAATCGCCAGACCGGCTCTGCAAGGAAATAGCCGAGCGCGGCTGAGCAGACGTTGGCGCACAGGCCGCAGAGGAACGCACGGCGCTTTGACCGGCCCTTGAGTGCGGCGCGGTAGATAAATGCCTCGAGCAGTGCAATCACCAACTCCGCCGGGATAAAGAGCATGAAATACCACGGCCCGACGCCGTTGTTGACGGCGAACAGCGCAAAATATCCGTGCAGCAGCCCCTGCGTCACAAGATTGACGAGCAGGAACGGCTTCCAGTTCTCTTTCAGCTTGAATCCGAACAGCAGCAGGACCACAAGTTCGATCAAAATCGTCGGCACAAACGTCGCGGCGAATTGCAGCAGATACCCTTCGGACTGCAGCGGCGGCTTCGCCGTCTTCGCCACCCAATCGACCGTGACAGAGGACTGGAGCGTCCTGCGTGTCAGTACGTCCGACAAAAACGTCTCGCCGGAGGCCGTGACCATCAGAATGCGGTATGTCTCCGGAACGCCGTAGTAGCGGAAGCTGTGCAGCATCGCGCCGGAGCCGTCCGGCTCGCCCGTCAGCCCGCCCCAGATGGGTGCGCGCGTGGAACCCTGTGCAATGCAGGCGTGCCAGCCTGACGGAACAGCCGCGCGGAGCGCGGCCAGCAGCGCCGGGTCAAGCTCCCGCTCGTCCAGGTCATAGAGATTTTTCGCCCAGTCGCCCGTGTCCAGCAGATCGAGATAATACTCCTCCTGCGGCGGCTGCTCGACCCGGACGACCAGCTGCGGCTTGGGGCCGAAGTCGGCGAAGACCGCTGTGGTCAGCAGCAGAAGAACGACGAACAGGAGCGAGAGTCTGTGCAAGAAGCGTTTCATGGGTTCCTCCTTTGTAAAAGCAAGTTCAGGTAATGACGAATCCTCCATTGACGGGCAGGACCTGCCCGGTAATAAACGCTGCATCTGCCAGATAGACCATCGCCCGCGCGATATCCTCCGGCGTGCCCAGCCGCTCGATGGGCGTCTGCTGCCGCAGGCTCTCCATGACGGCGGGGTCTACATGCGCGCACATGTCGGTCTGAATGACGCCCGGCGCGACGGCGTTCACGCGGATACCGGACGGCCCCAGTTCCTGCGCCAGCGCTTTGGTCAAAGCCAGAATCGCGCCCTTCGTCGCCGAATACGCTGCCTCGCACGACGCACCGACCTGTCCCCACATGGAACTGACGTTGAGGATGCAGCCGGACTGCTGCCGCAGCATATGGGGGAGGGCTGCGCGGATGCAGTAGAACGCGCCGTCCACGTTGACGGCGAACAGCCTGCGCCACCGCTCGGGCGTGATCACATTGATGAGATCATAATCCGCGATCCCGGCGTTATTGATGAGGATATCTGCGCCGGGAAGCCGCGCGAACGCAGCGTTTACCGCCGCCTCGTCCGACACATCGCAGCGGATAGCAAGCGCGCCCGTCTCCGCGGCGACGGCCGCCGCCTGTTCGACTTCCTTTTCATAGAGAAATGCGACCTGATCGCCGCGCGCAGAAAACGCGCGCACGGCTGCGGCCCCGATGCCGCGTGAGCCGCCGGTGATGATGACATGCTTCATATTTTGATGCCTCATAAAACGCCGCCCCGGCGCGGCAGACCGCGCTGGGGCGAATGACGTTATCTTCTTCTGGTTTTTGTTTTGTGGTCGGAATAGGCGCGGATGGAGGACATTTTGCTGTCGGACTCAGACATAAACTGCTTGAGCATATCGTCGAACGATTTCTGCTGCGGCGCGGACGGTTGCTGCCGGTTCGGCTGCGCCTGGCGCTGCTGTGCGCCGCCGCGCGGACGCTGGCTCTGCTGGCGCGTGGGCGCAGGCAGCGTGCGCTTGATGGAAAGATTGATCTTTCCATTGTCCAGTCCGATGACCATGACCTTGACGGTCTGACCCTCGGTCAGATACTCGTGCAGATCGCTCACATAGGTGTGCGCGACCTCGGAAATGTGGACAAGTCCGGTCGTATTTGCGTCCAGCGCGACGAACGCGCCGAATTTTGTCAGACTCTTGACGGTTCCTTCAACAATTTCTCCAACCTTCAACTGCATCTTTCTATCCTAATCCCCCATTTTGTTAGTCACCGACGTCTTCAAAGACAATCTCACCCTCTGAAACCATGCCGAGCTGGTCGCGCGCGACCTGTTCCAGCCCATCGGGTGTGTCGAGTGCGTCGATCGAACTCTGCAGACGGTCATTTTCCTGCTGTGTGCTTGCGATAGAACTTGTCAGCCCGGCGGCTTCGGCTTCCTTTTCGTTGATCTGGGAACGAAGGCGCACCAGGGTAACAGTGGCGTACACAACGAGGATCAGAATCACCAGCTTGACCAGCAGAGACGACTTGACGAATTTCATTCCGGCGTCTGCTCCTTTCGAGTTGTGCGTGTTTCCAATCGAGAATATGCTTACAGGTCATTGTACCCCATTTTCGGAAACTTGCAAAGAGGGTTTTTGAAATTTTTTTGAGAAATTTCAAGAAAAAGCGCAGCGGCGCGAGCAGCGTCCGCAAAATCCGCCCCAGCAGGCGGAAAAGCGTCCGGAATACGCGCAGCACAAACGGGCTGAGCGTCAGAAAATACAAAACAGCGGTCAAAAATACAGCGAGGAACACATACAGCCGGAACTGTCCCTGCCCCGCCGTGAGCGCGAAGGACAAAAACGAGGCCGTGAGCAGCAGCCCGAACAGTGCGTCCGCTGCGAAGCCCGTCTGCGGCAAGAGCCGCCGCAGCGCCCGCAGCAGATCGTATGCCAGACACAGCCCCAGCCCCAGAAGCATCCCCTGCGCAAAGGTCAGCGCCTGCGCCGAGACGGGGATCTCCATCAGCCGAACAGCCGGGCGAAAAAGCCGCCGCGCGGAATATCATCCTCATACGAGATCGCATCGACGCTCCCATCGACCAAAACCTGCCCGCCGTCGATAGACAGCTGCTGCAGATGCAGCCCCTGTCCGCGGATGGACATTGGGCCGCGCGTGGAGGTCAGCAAAATCTCCGTGTCGTCAAAACTTTCGACCTCCAGAACGCCTGTGATGGAAAGACGGCTGCGCGAGTCGAGCGTCAGCCGGTGCGGCTGCTGGGCAAGGTTCGTTTCGATCAGCGCCTGCTGCATGGTATCATCCTTTCTTCTGTCCGGGTATGCCGGCTTCTCCCTACATATATACGCGGGAAGGACGGGCCTATGCAGCTTTTTTATGTTCAGATTTCGCGGTACATGGCTGCCGCGTCGTCCTTGCGCACAGCCTCGGCCACGGCGAGTACCTCGACCGTGACGGTTCGCGCACCGAAGGCGATGGCGATATGATCGCCGACCTTGACGTCATAGCTGGCCTTGGCGGGCTTGCCGTTGACTGTCACGCGGGTGTTGTCGCACGCCTCGTTTGCAACTGTGCGGCGCTTGATAAGGCGGGAAACCTTCAGATATTTATCGAGTCTCATGGCATTTGCCTTTCTGCCGGCTTCGCCGGCGGTGTATTTTGCCGGGCGGACAGCAGTGTCCGCCCGGCAAAGCATGAATACGCAGCCGCCTTTCAGTCTTCCATCACGGACGGGCAGGTGCGGACGTATTCGTAGAACTGCGCGTTTGCCGCTTCCATGTACGGCGTGACCCAGAGCGTGCCGACGCCGAGGCACAAAGAGCCGACGATGATCCAGCCGAGGAAACTCAGGTCAAGCACAAATTTCTCCCATTTGTGCCCGTCCATCAGACGGCGGCTTTCGTCAATGCAGGCCTTCCAGCCGTAGTCGGGATGATCAAGCTTGATATAGTATGCCATAGAATAGGCATACGCCTTGACAATGCCGGGGATGACGAACAGCAGCGACCACAGGAACGTGAAAAGCGACGTCATAAGGCCGATGAGGAACGTTCCGCCGAAATCGTCCTGAAAGCCGCGGAACATATCGCCCAGCTGCACAGACTGATGGTCGCGCGCCTGCTTGAGGAAAATATATGCCATACCATATTCCAGCGGACCGACTACAAGCAGTGCGCCGATGCCGGGGATAATGCCGGCGGCAGCCGACTCCATCAGACCGATCAGCAGGCACACGGCCAGACCCATCATCCAGAGATTCTGAAAAATACCGCCGCCAAGCTGTGCTCTTGCGCGGGCTTTTAATTCTGAACAACTCATAAACTACACAGTCCTTTCTGAATTCTCTTATTTCTTCCTTTTCCCGGACGCGTCCATTATACTGTATGCGTTTCGGGAATGCAAGATTCAGAATTCCGGGACACCTGCGAGGCACAGCGGCAGTTCCAGCCCGTTTGCTTCCAGAAGCGCCTTGTCGCGCAGAAGTTCCTGCGCGGGGCCGTCGGCAGCCAATGCGCCGTCCGCGATCAGAAGCACGCGGCGGCACGTTTCCAGAACCAGATCCAGATCGTGCGAGGCAATCAGTTTCGTCTCCGGCCTTGCGCGCAGGACATTGATCAATGTGCGGCGGTTGCGCGGGTCGAGCGCGGTGGACGGCTCGTCCATGAAAAGCATATCCGGCTTCATGGCAAGAATGACCGCGATAGCAGCCATGCGCTTTTCTCCACCGGACATTTTGTGGTTGTGGCGCAGCTTCAGATGCTCCATGTGCAAACTGGCAAGCGTTTCGTCCGCCTGCCGCTCGGCCTCTGCGCGGCTCAGACCGTAGTTCATCGGCCCAAAGAGCATATCGTCCAGCACGGTCGGCATGAACATCTGATTATCTGCGTCTTGCAGCACATAGCCCAGCTTCCGACGCACGGCAGGCAGGTTTTCCCGCGTGACGGGAAGACCATCCACGGTGATGCTGCCCGTATACGGGACGAGGCCGAGCGCGGCCTTCATAAGCGTGGACTTTCCCGCGCCGTTCGCGCCAAGCAGGCCGACCTGTTCACCGTCCCGAATGGAAAACGAAAGGCCGCGCAGCACCTGCGTTCCGCCGTAAAATACGCTGACGTGATCAAATACCAGCATAAGCGCCTCCTGTCTCAGACAAACAGTCCGCCCATAAGCGCGGACAAATCAAAATAACGAGCCAGCAGCATCAGCGCCGGACACACGAGTGCATACGGCCACGACGCCGCCGAGCCTCGTCCGCGCACAGCGCCGGGGAATTCGCCGCTGAACCCGCGCAACTCCATACTCTCGTAGAGCGCCTGCGCCCGATCCATGCTGCGCAGCAGCAGCTGGCCGAGAAACGAGCCCCACGCGGAAATATGAATCCCCTTCTGCCCCGGCGCGCGGAGGCTGTAGGCCTGCTGCATCACGGCAACCTCGGAAAGAAGCAGACCGACATAGCGAAACGTCAGCAGCAGAAGGTTTGTCAGCAGTTTCGGTACATGCAGCTGCCGCAGTGCGCGGCAGATTGCCTCGATCGTGGTCGTGGCCATCAGCAGGAACGACGCAAGCAGGCAGAAAACGCCCTTCAAAATCAACGTCAGCATGGACAACACGCCGCCTGAGACGGCAAGCGTGCCGACCTGCACCACGATCTGCCGGTCAAACAGCGGATTTAAAAGCCCGACCGCGCACACGAGCGGCAGCACCATGCGCAGCTTCTGAAAGCACAGACGCATCGGAAGCCCGGCAAGCTGATAACCTGCAACCGGGAACAGCGCCATCCAGACGAGCCGCGTCAGGGCGTATTTGGGAAAGGAAACGGTGACGGCGATATAAAAGACCGTCACAAACAGCTTGGAGAGCGGGCTGAGCCGGTGCAGAATCGAATCCTGCGCTGCCAGTTCGTCTATTTCCCGCAGTTCAAGCCCTGCCTGTTCCGCCTTGTTCACGCTGCATCCCTCCCGTGTCTTAAAGGGGGGGATATTTCGGCGAAAGAAGTTTTCCTCCGTTCGTTGATGAACCGCACAAATCCGAAGATACGAATTTGTGAAAGACTGCTGAAAAAATTGAAATCGCAAGATTGTCGGATAAAAAAAGCAAGTCTAACATTGAAGAAACGGCCGGTTCCGCTATGATGATGGTATCCGAAGGCGGTTCTCGCCAGAAACCATCCGCCCTCAAGCGCATATTTGTATAAAACCAAACAATGGATACAGGAGGATACAGACATGGCAACATTCAGATTTACCGCAGGCCCGTGGAACGTCCACGAGGGCAACGAAACCTTTGGCCCCGGCCATCGCAAGAGCATTCCTCTCGAGGAGAAAATGAAGAAGTACGCCGAGATCGGCCTGGCCGGCATGCAGTTCCATGACGACGACGCCGTTCCCGACATGAACAACATGACCGAGAAGCAGATCATCGACTACGCAAAGGACGTCAAGGCGATGCTCGACAAATACGGCCTGTTTGCAGAGTTTGTCGCGCCGCGTCTGTGGTTCGACAAGCGCACGAATGACGGCGGCTTCACTGCTTCCCGCAAGGAAGACCGTGAGTTTGCCCAGTGGCGTGCCCGCCGCTCCTGCGACATCGCTAAGGCGCTTGGCACGAACAAGATCCAGCTGTGGCTGGCCCGTGAGGGCACGCTCTGCGCCGAGGGCAAGAATCCCGTTGAAATGACCCTCCAGCTGCGCGACGCGTTCAACGACATCCTGACCTATCGTGATGATGCGCTGATTCTCGTCGAGCCGAAGCCCAATGAGCCCATCGACCGCTCCATCTGCGGCACTGCCGGTCACGCACTGGCTGTCGGCGCTTACACTGTTGATCCGAACCGTGTTGGCCTGTGCATTGAATCCGCGCACTCCATCCTCGCTGGTCTCGATCCCGCAAACGACATGGGCTTCGCACTGGCTCTGAACAAGCTGTGGGGCGTGCATCTGAACGACCAGAACGGCTGCCGCTATGACCAGGATAAGGCGTTCGGCGTTGACAACCTGCGCAACGCATTCAACCAGGTCAAGGTTCTGTACGAAAACAACTTCGGCGACCGCGGCAACTTCGAGTGCGTCGGTCTCGACGTCAAGGCTATGCGTACCCAGCCCGACGAGGACTGCTACCGCCACCTCATCAACTCCAAGAAGATCTTCGAGAAGCTGCTGGACAAGGTCAAGAGATTCGACTACGAATTCCAGGCTGCCTGCGTCAAGGAGCAGAATTTCGAGAAACTCGAAATGTATGTCATGGACCTGCTGATGGGCGACTGATAAAAAATCCGGGCTGCCGCAGAAGCGGCAGCCCGCTGCATATCCGGAAAATGAGAAAAAACCTTGAAAACAGATGTTTTCAAGGTTTTTCTGGCGCGGAAGGAGAGATTTGAACTCTCGCGCGCTTTTTAGACGCCTACTCCCTTAGCAGGGGAGCCCCTTCGGCCACTTGGGTACTTCCGCAGGTCGGTTGAGCCGATATGAAGGAAAGAAAATGGCGGAGAGAGTGGGATTCGAACCCACGGCACATTGCTGTGTCACTGGTTTTCAAGACCAGCTCCTTAAACCGCTCGGACATCTCTCCGAATGCCGGCCTCCAAAGCCGTGAGTTATCTTATCATATCAGGCCGGGTTTGTCAATTCCTTTTAGAGAAACCCGTGAATATTTTAGGAAGAAACCTTGATGTTCTATCTGGAACGTGCTATATTATTTAAATAAAAAATGCAACTGGAAGGTGTTCCCGTATGACAAAAATTGATATTTATTCCGGTTTCCTTGGCGCTGGCAAGACAACGCTTATCAAAAAGATGATCAAGGAAGCCTATCACGGCCAGAAAATTGTCCTCATTGAGAACGAATTCGGTGAGATCGGCATTGACGGCGGCTTTCTGCAGGAGGCGGGCATTCAGATCACGGAGATGAACTCCGGCTGCATCTGCTGCTCGCTGGTGGGCGATTTCGGCCGCGCGCTCAAGAAGGTCATTGCAGACTATGCACCGGATCGTATTCTGATCGAGCCGTCCGGCGTCGGCAAGCTGTCCGACGTCATCGGCGCCGTGCGCAAGGTTACGTCCGACGACGTGCAGCTTGGTAATTTCGTGACCGTGGCGGACGCGACGAAGTGCAAGATGTATATGAAGAACTTCGGCGAGTTCTACAACAACCAGATTGAGACGGCTAACACCATCATTCTCAGCCGCACCGACGGCATGGCAGAGGAAAAGCTTGACCAGTGCGTTGCGATGATTCGTGAGCACAACAAGGACGCCGTGATCGTCACGACCCCGTGGCCGGAGCTCACCGGCGAGCAGCTGATGGAGGCCATGGAGCAGCGCAGCACCATCGCCATCGAACTGGCAAAGCTGGAGGAAGAGGCGCACCATCATCATGACCATGACGAGGACGACGAATGCGACGATCCCAACTGCGCCTGCCACCATCATCACCACGACGATGAGGAAGATGAGGATGAACATGCGCATCATCATCACCAGCATCACGATGACGACGATGAGGAAGACGGGCATGAGCATCACCATCACCACCATGATGACGACGAGGATGAGGAGTGCGACGACCCGGACTGCGCCTGCCATCACCATGATGACGACGAGGATGAGGACGAGCATGCGCACCACCATCATCACCATCACCACCACGGCCATGACGCCGACGAGGTTTTCATCAGCTGGGGCGAGGAAACGCATAAGAAATTCACGAAGGCCGAGATCGAACGCATCCTGAAAGCGCTCGAGGACGCGGATACCTATGGCATCGTCCTGCGCGCGAAGGGCTATGTCGCAAACGCCGAGGGAGAAAAGTGGATTCACTTCGACTACGTTCCCGGTGAGCCTGATATCCGCGACGGCGGCGCGATGGTCACGGGCCGCATCTGCGTGATCGGATCGAAGCTGAACGAAGAGGCTGTCGCAGCGCTCTTCGGCGTGGAAAAGCAGTAAGGAGTTTTCTCTATGGCTATGCCCGATATCCCCATGTACGTCTTTACCGGCTTTCTGGAGTCCGGCAAGACGAAGTTCATTCAGGAAACGCTCGAGGACGAGCGTTTCAACACCGGCGAGCGGACGCTCCTGCTGGTTTTCGAGGAGGGTGAGGAGGAATACGACGTCTCAACCTATCCCCACAAGGAGGTCTACGAGCAGGTTCTGGACTATGAAGACCTGAGCCCGGAAATGCTGACCGATCTGCAAAAGAAATACCGGGCCGAGCGTGTAGTCGTTGAGTTGAATGGCATGCACCTTGCGGCGGATTTCTATCTCAAGACGCCGGATCACTGGAAGATCGCGCAGGAAGTCATGTTTGCCGACGCTTCGACCTTCCTCAGCTATAACGCCAATATGCGCCAGCTTGTCGTGGACAAGCTGGCAGGCGCGGAGATGCTGGTTCTCAACCGCATGGCCCCCGGCACGGACGTGATGCCGTATCACAAGATCGCCCGGGCCGTGAACCGGAAGATCGATATTCTGTATGAATATACCGACGGATCGACCCACTATGACGACATTGAAGATCCGCTGCCGTTTGACCTGAACGCGCCTGTGATCGAGATCAAGGACGAGGATTATGCCCTGTTCTACCGCGATATCACGGAGGAACCCAAGAAATACGCGGGCAAGACCGTGAAATTCAAGGGTCAGGTCGCGCGCCTGCGCCGGGAAAAGGAGGGCATGTTTGCCCCTGGCCGGTTCGTCATGACCTGCTGTGAGGCGGATATCACGTTCATGGGTCTGCCATGCAAATTTGCGGCTGCCTCCGGTCTTGCGGCCAGAAGCTGGGTCTGGGTGACAGCGACCGTCGAGGTCAAGTTCCACACGCTTTACAAGGGCGTCGGCCCCATCCTGACAGCTGTGAATGTGCAGCCCGCCGAGCCTGCCGAACAGAACGTCGCAACGTTCTGATACCTGCATACCGTTCTGCTGCATCGCTTCAGTCTTTCCGCAAGCACTGCGCATCCAAGCAGCCGGCAGAGTCTGTTCTGCCGGCTGCTTTTGTTCGCATAATGCTTGCTAAAAATAAGAAACAGAGGAAAACGGAGGAAGAAAGTATGAAAATCATTCAAAAAGCAGCGCTGCTGCTTGCGCTTGTCCTGCTGCTGAGCACGGCGGCGCTTGCCGCAACTGTCACAACTGCGGCCGAGACCATCGGCGGTGCAACGGCGCAGGTCGTCTATGTGACGCCCGGTGAGAATACCGAGATCCGCGCCATCATCGCCAACGGCCAGCTTGGCACGACCGCAGAGGCGGAAGCCGTCATTGCCCGGGAGGGCAAGAAAATCGTTGCTGCTATCAACGGCAACTTCTACAACTGCTGGTACGACCGGAACAAGCCCCTGAGCGTGATGGAAAACAACTACCCGCGTATCTACGGCGCGATTGTCACGGACGGTAAAATGCTCAACAGCGGCGCATCTGTTGCGCTCGGTATTGCGTCAGACGGCTCGATGAAAATTGCCCGCGCGACAATTAAGGGCACCTTGACGCTCGGCAGAACACGGATTGTCGCATGGTGCGTCAACACCTCGAACAGCGACCCGCAGGCCTGCTATATCCTGACGGACGAGTTGGCGCTGGGCGTGGATATCCCGGAAAGTTCCGAGATCGTAATTGTCCGTGACGGAACCGTCGAGGATGTACAGAGCGGCTGTGCGAATTTCCGCACGCCGTCCGGCGCGGTTGCAATGGTCCTCAACAGCGGCTGCTATGTCCGCGGGATGGCCCGTGTGGGTATGCGCGCGGAATATGGCTTCTGCGTGACCGACGGCGATTCGGATATGGAAAACATGAAAAACATCATCGGCGGCACTGGTATGATCGTGGAGCACGGCGTGAGCGCTGTTGACAACAATCCGAACGTCACTGCCGACGATCAGGATCCCGATACTGTGAGCGTCCGCTCCTTCGCGGCCATTACTGCCGACGGACGGCTGATGCTGGCAACCGTTACAAGTTCTTACCGTGCCATTGCCCAGAGCCTTGTGCAGATGGGTGTGCAGGACGCCATGACGCTCGACGGCGGCGCGTCATCCATGCTGTATGCAAACGGCAGAACACTCTATCCCGCGGGCCGCGAAATGGCAAGCATTCTGGCCGTTCTGGACGATGCAGGCGACGATGTACCCGCCGCAAAGCCCGCGCAGAGCAGCGTCTCTTCCTGGGCGCAGGCCGACGTGGAGCAGGCAGCGCAGCTCGGCATTCTGCCGCAGTCTTTGCAAAGCAGCTACCAGACCGCAATCACGCGCGGCGAGTTCTGCCGTCTGCTCTCCGGATACCTCGCGGCCAGAAGCGGTGTGAGCGCGGCGGAGTTCTGCCGGAACCGGGGCATTGACCCGGCTTCCGCCTCGTTCTCGGATACCGCCGACGCGGACATCCGCCTGATTGCGGCGACCGGCGTTGTGACCGGCTACCCGGACGGCACCTTCCGTCCCGACGCAGCCATCGCCCGGCAGGACGCGGCGATCATGCTCAAGCGTCTGGCGGGACTGTTTGACGTGCAGGCGGCCGGAAGCGGCCAGACCTTTACCGACGCCGCGCAGATCAGCGACTACGCAAAAGACGGCGTTTCGTTCGCAACGGCCATCGGTCTGATGAACGGACACGCGAACGGCTCCTTCGCGCCCCGCGCGCAGATCACGCGCGAGCAGGCTGTCGTCACGGTTATGAACGCGTGGCGCAAGCTGGGCTGAGATTTAAAACCCAAGGCCCCGCCTTCCAGCATGGGAAGGTGGGGCCTTTTCTTCGCACGATCCGCAGGAAATGGCGGGCTTCGAGCCGGTATTTTGTGCTTCGACAGAAAATATTTCCTAAATGTGGGGTTCCACGCCCGATTTCGACACACTTCGCGCGCGGCGTGTGGTATGGTGAGGCTGCATGGAGGCCGGATCAAGCTGCACGATCACTGCAGTCCGGTCATCAGGCTCTGACTCGCTGGCGCATGCGACGACCCCGGCGGCCAACTCCCTCGGCGAAAGCGGCCCGCTTGCGCGCAGATACTGCTCGCAGGCGGCTTCCGGTATGCCGTCGGTGGTAAGCACCAGCTGCTCTCCTCTCTGTAAGGACAGCCCCACACGCTCGGCCCGGTGTTCCTCTCCCACACCAAGCCCCGGCGGAGGCGAGGCTGTCCCTATTTTTTTGACTGTTCCCCCCTTTTTAAGATAGGACGGCGCCGCGCCCCATTTATAAAGCGCGCCTTCGCCCGTACAAAGATCCACCTCCAGCAGATCAATCGTGGAAAAGCACCCGTCGCCCCGCAGCACATACAGTTCGTTCAGCATCGCCGCCGCGTCCATCGCGTCAAAGCCGAGCGTCAGCAGCGATTGCAGCACGGAAATTGCCTCCTGCGCGTCGGACTGTGCGCCGGAGCCGGTGCCCATGCCGTCGCAGAGCAGAACGTACTGGGTCGCGCCGCACTGAAAGCTTGTTCCGCAGTCGCCGCAGAGCGTATCGCCCCGCAGCCCGACCGCCCGGACGCCAAGCGAGAGCTGGTAGCGCGGAATGCCTTTATCGGGGCGCTTCTGTCCTGCCGCACGCAGAAACCGTGCAAGCTGACCGAGCAGCGCGCGGGAGATCTCTCGTGCTTCCTCGCTGCGTTGGAGCGCCAGCAGCTGCGATTCCTGCGCGCGCAGCGCCCGGTTAACGGCCGCGCGGAACGCCTCCTCCCGGATGCAGACCGCGCAGAAACCTGCGGGAAGATCGCCCGCATTTGCTTGCCCCTGCCGCATGATTGTCCCGGCGCAGGCCGAAAGCAGGCGGCAGGTATCGTCCGCACGTTCCTGCCAGCATTGCTGGCGCTTGACGCAGCTGCGGCAGACGTCGTCCGCTGCACTGTCGAAGATCAGCGCCGGGGCCGTCTGCGTCTGCGGGCAGGACAGGGACAGCTTTGTCTCCATCTGCTGCAAAACGTCCGCCGTCTGCACGAGCGTGCTTGCCGCGGCAGGTGCGTCCCGCCGCGTATCCGGCAGCGCAAAGCCGGGGAGCAGACATGAGAGAACCGCGCCCGCCAGCACGCCCAGCGTCCAGCCCGCATGCTCCCCGCCCCAAACAAGCACGCACAGAAAATAAAGCCCCGCAAACGCCGCTGCCCGCGCCGTTCGGCGAAGATTTGCCATCCGGCAGACGAGAAGCGGCAGGCAAAAGCAGGCCGTCTGCGGCGGTGACGGAACACTTCCAAGATCGAGCACCAGCCCGCAGGCCGCGCCGATTAGAAGCGCGTCTTCCATACTGTCTGCCAGCAGGCACACAGCTGCAGCCTCGACCGCTGCCAGCGGAACGCCGAACGGCAGTTCCACGCGCACTAGCCCCGCCAGCAGGCACACAGCTGCTGCATAGGGCCGCAGCCGGGCATTTTCCTCTGCTGGGCAGAGCGCCCGGATGCTCACGACCAGCAGCGTCAGCCGCAGCGCAAGCCGCAGCGCCGCGCGCATGCCGCCGTCGGCCTGCAATACAAAAATCAACCCCAGCAGCGCGTAAATCCCGCCCGCCGCTGCCGGTACAAAGCCGCGCCGCTGCGCGGGCAGCAGCTCGCGGAACAGGCAGCTGCCCGCCAGCATCAAAAATCCTGCCGCGACCGGCTCCAGTGCGGAGGACAGTCCCCAGAACATGGCGTAGCCTGCCGCGGCTCCGAGATACGCGCACACAGCCGCCGGCCCAAACGGCAGCACACACACCGGCGCGAGTGCCAGCGGCACATGCTCCGATAAAAGCCCCGCACCCGCAAGCACGAAGCAGAAGCAGCCTGCGCCGAGCGCGCGCAGCGCTCCGCGCAGGATCGGCCGCGCCGCCAATCCCTGCGCCAGACGCTTCCGCAGCTGTTCTGCTCTTGCCGTTCCCATCGCGCCGCCTCCTTTTGTTCCTTTGCGCAGTGTACCATCCGGAACGGGCGGAAACCTGTCGGGAAATGGCGCGGGAAACACCGGAACGGCTCCGCCGTGCGGCGGAAAAAAGAAAATCCGTCCTTTTTGCCTGTACGCTTGCGTTTGCGGGGAAAATAGCGTAAAATGGAGGAAATCTCATAAGGAGGATTCCGACTTGGGAAAAGAGACGGAATACAAGCTGGCTGTCGGCGATCTGCAGCTGCTCGACTGTATCCTTTGCAGCCGGATGGTCACGGAAAAGCTGTGCGCGCCTTACGCCTATATCCGCATGCGCACGACGTATTACGACACGGAGGATGGTTTTCTCGAAAAGCGGCGCTGGATGCTCCGCCTGCGCACGGAGGACGGCCGCAGCGTTGTTACCATGAAAACGCCCGGTGAGGGGCATACGCGCGGCGAATGGGAGGTTGAGAGCGAGTATCTCGACGAAGCGCTTTCCAAGCTGGCCGCGCTCGGCGCGCCGCAGGAACTTGCTTCCTTGCAGCCGGACGCGCTTGCGCCCATCTGCGGGGCAAGCTTTACCCGCATCACGGCGGAACTGCGGCTGACAGATGACACAGCCTGCATGATTTGCGGCGACGTCGGCGATCTGACCGGCGGCGGCCGGACGGCACTTCTGTGCGAATTGGAACTGGAATTGAAGCAGGGCAATGAGGCCGCGCTGACTGCGTTTGCGCAGGAACTCATGGACACCTATTGCCTGTCCGAGCAGCCGCTCAGCAAGCTGCAGCGCGCAAGGGCGCTGGCAGAATAAACTGCCGCTATGCGGCGGAAAATGAGGGAAAACAAGTATGGATATCAATAAAAACGCCAATCTGAGCATGCTCTGCGACTATTACGAACTCACCATGGGCAACGGCTATTTTGTCCAGGGCATGCAGGACCGCATCACATATTTTGATATTTTCTTCCGCTCTGTGCCCGACAACGGCGGCTTTGCCATCGCAGCGGGACTGGAGCAGGCGATCGAATATGTGCAGCAGCTTCATTTTGACGAGGACGACATCGCGTATCTGCGCAGCCGGAAGATGTTTGACGAGGGGTTCCTGCAGTATCTGCGCGGCTTCCGCTTCACGGGCGATATCTGGGCCGTGCCGGAGGGCACGCCGATCTTCCCGCGCGAGCCGATCATGACCGTCCGCGCGCCTGCCATTCAGGCGCAGCTTGTCGAGACGTTTCTGCTGCTGACGCTCAACCATCAGAGCCTCATCGCAACGAAGGCCAACCGTGTCGTGCGGGCCGCGAAGGGCCGCACGGTTCTGGAATTCGGCTCCCGCCGGGCACAGGGCGTCGATGCAGCGGTTGATGGCGCACGCGCCGCTTACATCGGCGGCTGCAAGGGCACGGCCTGTACGCTGACCGATCAGCTCTACGGCGTTCCGGCCGGTGGCACGATGGCCCATTCCTGGGTGCAGATGTTCCCGTCGGAATACGAGGCGTTTAAGGCCTACTGCGAAACATACCCAGACAACCCCACGCTGCTGGTTGACACCTATAATACGCTGAAGTCCGGCATTCCGAATGCCATCCGCGTCTTCAATGAGGTCTTAAAGCCCCGCGGGCTGGCCAAATGCGGCATCCGGCTCGACTCCGGCGATATGACGTATCTGACGAAAAAGGCACGGAAGCTGCTCGACGAGGCAGGCTGGCAAAGCTGCAAAATCTCGTGCTCGAATTCTCTTGACGAATATATCATCGAGGACATTCTCAATCAGGGCGCGCAGATTGATCTGTTCGGCGTCGGTGAGCGGCTCATCACGGCCAAATCCGAAGCTGTGTTCGGCGGCGTTTATAAGCTGACGGCCATAGAGGACGAGAACGGGACCATCATTCCCAAGATCAAGATCAGCGAGAACGTCGGCAAGATCACAAACCCGCACTTTAAAAAGGTCTATCGCTTCTTCGGCAATGATACCGGCAAGGCCATCGCCGACTATCTGTGTGTCTATGATGAGACAGTCGATGACAGCCGTGATCTGGAGATTTTCGATCCGCAGGCGACATGGAAGCGCAAAAAGGTCTATAATTTCACGGCGAAGGAACTGCTTGTGCCGATTTTCAAAAACGGCGAACTGGTCTATCAGCTGCCGAAGCTGGATGAAATTCAGAAATACTGCGCCGAGCAGGTCGATACACTCTGGGACGAGGTCAAACGGTTTGACAATCCGCACACCTACTATGTCGATCTGTCGCAGAAGCTGTGGGATATCAAGGATCGGCTGCTGCATGAGGGCGGCAGACTCGACCGATAAAAGTATCGCATCCGCCCGGAAACCGGACGGATGCGCATTTATGGAGGGAACAGCATGACCATTCGCGTGGGGATCATCGGGCGGAATTTCGTCGTTGACTGGATGCTGGCGGCGATGGAACAGGTGCCGGAACTGCGTCCGGCGGCAATTTACTCACGAACCGAGGAAACTGGCCGGGAATTTGCAGAAAAATACCATCTGGACGCAGTGTTCACCGATCTGGAGGCGTTCGCAGCCTCGGACGCGTTTGACGCGGCGTATATCGCAAGCCCGAATATCTGTCACTTTGAGCAGGCCATGTGCCTGCTGCGGCACGGCAAGCATGTGCTGCTGGAAAAGCCGGGTGTTCTGACCAGAAAGCAGACAGAAGCGCTCGTCGAGACGGCGAAGGCGCATCATGTGGTCTATCTCGAGGCGATGCGGCTGGTGTTTGACGATGCGCTGCCCATTATCCGGGACGCGCTTCCCGAAATCGGGACACTCCGCCGCGTCACGGCGGAATTTACGCAGTACTCCTCCCGCTACGACCGTGTTCGCGCCGGAGAGCCGCATATCAACGCCTTTGACCCCGCGCTGTGCAACGCCGCGATTCTGGACATGGGCTGCTATCCCATCCACGCGCTCATTTCCATGTTTGGTGAACCTGCGCATGTATCGGCGGAAGCCTATCATCTGGAAAGCGGCTTTGAGGCGGGCGGCATTGCGCTTCTGCGCTATGACGGCTTCGTCTGCGAGGCAATCTGGTCGAAAGTCTGCAAACAGGCCGCTCCCACCACATTCATGGGCGAGGACGGTTCGATCCTGCTCGACGATATCAATCATATCCGCCGCATCTGGCTCGTACGCCGCAGCGGTGAGACAGTCGAACTGCCGTACCGGGAAAAGCTGCCGAACAACATGATGTACGAACTGCGTGAATTTGCAGGCTATATTGCCTCCGGCATGCAGCCGGAGAAGCGCAACCGCAACAGCATTCTGACCGCCGCCGTCATCGAAGAGGCCCGCCGCCAGACGGGTACAATACTCGGCGGCATATAATCCTCCTGCTATTATCAAGGGGCCGGCAATTCCTGCCGGCCCTCGATTTATGTTCAATGCTGCCTCACTCCGGCAGACAGAAGGTGCCTGGGCCGGTTCAGCCTGCCATCCGCACGAGAATGGTTGCGATCTGCGCGCGGGTGAGTCTGCTCTGCGGCAGGAATCTGCCGCGCGCGTCGCCCTGCACGAGTCCAAGCCCCGTGCACACCGCCACGCCGTCGGCTGCCCAGCCGGAGATCTTCGCAGCGTCTGTGAACGCCAGCTGTCCCTGCGCCGTCACGCCGGTACGGGCGGCATACCGCGCCAGCATCACGGCCATCTGTTCCCGCGTGAGCGTTTTCTCGGGCCGGAAGGTTCCGTCGTCATAGCCTGTAACAATGCCGCTGTCCGCCGACCATGCAAGATACGGCGCATCCGCCGCCGTCAGATCAACATCCGAAAAGCACGACGCACCGTCTGTCGGGTAGAGCGTATGGATACCCGCGAATCGGGCAAGATCGGCGGCAAATTCCGCCCGCGTAACGAATGCGTTGGGCTTCCACTCGCCCGTGTCCGTCAGCGTCATCCAGCCATAGTCCAGACAGGTCTTCATGGCAGCGTAGCCCCAATGCGTCTCGATTTGGCTCTCGTCGAACGCCTGCTCCCCGACGGCGTCGGCAGGCAGATTGATGCCGTTGTTCTTTGCCGAGTAATAAACCGTCGCCGCCTCGGGCGTTACGCCGCGCCGCAGCAGCAGGTCCTTCACGGTGACGAATTCATAGCCCTCGGCCATCAAATCGTCGATTGCGGCGAGCGCGCCGTCCACACTGGTTTTGTAAATATCATGGACCAGAATGATCGCGCCGTCGAAAACGCCGGACTCAATATTGCTGCGGACTGTCTCCGCGTTGCGGTATTTCCAGTCCTCCGGGTCAACTGACCAGTAGATCAGCGGCGCAGTCACGACAGATTTGACCGTCTTGTTCGCATTGCCGTAAGGCGCACGGATGTACGCGTTCTCGTCTCCACCGGCGGCGGTGATGAGCGCCTGCACGGCACTGATCTCATATGCGACCGTCTGCGCGGAGCAGGTATTGAGATTTTTGTGGTTATAGGTATGGTTTGCCAGCTGATGGCCCTCGTTTACGATGCGCTTCAGCGTCTCCGGCCAGCCGGAAGCATTGACGCCGTTGACAAAAAACGTCGCGTGAACACCGCGCTCCGCAAGGCCGTCGAGCAGCGCACCGGTATACTTGCCGGGGCCGTCGTCAAACGTAATGGCCAACAGCTTCGCGCCGCAGTCCTGCGTCCCGGCCGCCCGCGCAGGCAGGCACAGCGATGTCAGCAGGCACAGCGCCAGAACGGCGGATAAAAATCGTGTTATTATTTTCATAAGGTGCTCCTTTCTCTGCCATCATACCAGATTCGACAGATTTTGCAAGAAAAAAGCGTGCGCAGCAGACCCGTTCTGTCGAAGCTAAACCCAAAACACAAACTCGCCTTGCAGGTCAGTACGAATTTATGCCGCACACCGTGCGGTAAGGGGAGGCGGCATTTGCGTGAGCATATGACGAAAGGGATGGGCTGCACAGTTCAGATACGCTTCGGCTCCTGCTCCGTGAAAGGCTGGACTACCGGTAGCACAGCACGGAGAACCATGTCACAAGATTGCCGTTATAAAATTCGATTCCATTCTGCTCAGCCAGCGCGGTTGCGACGATGCCGTAGCTTTCAACGCAGGGGAACATTCTATCCGGGTGGCGGCAGGGGGCGTCCGGGTAGGCGCATTTGGTGCAGATGGCACAGGATTCCGTGGAGAGCGTCAGCACGTCTGGGGAAAATTGCAGCAGAATATCCCGCACCTGCCGCGTAAGCGCCTCGTGCGCGCCGCGCGTGGCAAGCGTTGCGGCCATGTCCGCGATATCGCTGACCTCAGCCAGCGAGGTAAAGACCAGTGCGCCCGGATATGACAGCACCCGGTTCCGGCAGGCCTCGACCGTGCCGACCGCAGGCGGACAGGCCCAACTCGTCCCGTACATGGGGCACTCGTGCTTGCAGACGTAGCGCACGCGATCGGAAAATTCAATTTTGCGCGGGTCGATCCATGCGTACTGACTGACCGGCAGCTGGCACAACTGCTGCTCGACGGCCTGTTTATCCATTCCGGTTCACCTCATTTGTGTTTTCCTGTATTGTATCCGGCAGCGCGCAAAACGTCAAGCCGTCAGAGCGTCACGGCCTTTGTCGCAACGCGGTCGCAGAACACACGGTCGTGCTCGACGAAAACGATCGTCGGCTGGAATTCCAGCAGCAGTTCCTCAAGCTGAATGCGCGAGAGCACGTCCACATAATTGAGCGGCTCGTCCCAGACAAGCAGGTGCGACGGTTCGCACAGGCTTCGCGCCAGCAGAACCTTTTTCTTCTGCCCGGCGGAAAAGTCCGCCATGTCCTTTTCAAACTGCACCCGTGCAAAGTCCAGCTTGCGCAAGATCGCCTTGAACAGACTCTCGTCCAACCCATGCTGCGCGGCATAGGCGGAAAGATCGCCCCGCAGACCGGATGGGTCCTGCTGCACATGGGAAATTTGCAGCCGGGAGCCGCACTCTACCGTCCCGGTGTGCGGAATGTTCTCGCCGCACAACAGGCGCAGCAGGCTTGTCTTTCCGGTGCCATTCGCGCCGCGCAGCGCGATCCGGTCGCCCTGTTCGACGGAAAAGGTCACGCCGGAGCAGACGGGTACATCGCCATAGCACACCGAAACATTCCGCAGAAGCGCCAACCGGTTGGTGTGATACGGCAGCTGATGCAGCTTCAGGGGCGCGGCCTGCTCAATATTTTTCAGGAGCGCCGATTTTTCCTCAATGGCGGCGTTCTGCCGCCGTTCGAGATTCTTGCGCCGCTGCTGCATACGACGCGACTGCTCACCGATGTAGGCCCGGCCGCCCATGGCGTCGGCTTCGCCCGTTACCTTGGCCGAGTGCGGGCCGATCTTCGTGTTTTCAACCTTGTCTGCCCATGCGCGCGACTGCCGCGCGGCCTGTTTCAGGCGGCCGATCTCTTTTTTCAGCTGTGCATTCTGCGCCAGTTCAAACGCGTCCTGCCGCTGCTTATTTTCATACCATGAGGAAAAATTGCCCCGCTGCACCTCGATGCTGCTGCGGCCTATGGATAGGATATGATCGACGCAGCCGTCTAAAAACGCGCGGTCATGCGAGACGAGCAGAAAACCGGACTTTTTCGCCAGATACCGGCTGACGAGCGCGCGGCCCGTCTCGTCCAGATGATTCGTCGGCTCGTCGATGAGCAAATACCGGCCCTCCCGCGCGAACAGCAGCGCCAGCAGAAGCTTTGCCTGTTCGCCGCCGGAAAGCGTGGAAAACGAGCGGTACAGTGCGTCCTCTGTGACCGCGAGCGGAGCCAGTTCCCGCCGGAAACGCCATTCCGGTACATCCGGGAAGTTGCGCTCCAGCAGTTCCAGCGGCGTAAGCGATGCGTCCGGAACCGGATACGGGAAATACTCGAACCCGCTGGGGGCCGTGATCGTGCCCTGATGGGGATACTGCCCCTGCAGGAGCCGCAGTAGCGTTGTTTTGCCGCGTCCGTTGCGGCCCGTCAGACCGAGCCGCCAATCGGTGTCAAACTGGAAGCTGACATGCTCAAATACATTGTCAAAGCTGCCGGGATATGCAAAGGTCAGGTCTGTAATTTGGATCAATGCCATCGATATGCCCTCCCGGTAACCGCAGGTGATTGGATCAGCGGTTACCTAATCATAAAAAATTGGCTGCGGGAACCGCTCCCACAGCCGAAGGGCATACTGCGCCTGCCATAAATGGGCAGACGGTCTGCACGGAAGCTGAGAGACAAAGCAGATTTCCCGCGAAAAGGCACAGCGAACCAGACGGTCTTCACCGCCGGGGTGTTACGATTGTGCCAAGCTTTCAGCAGGAGATCATGCGCATGCTCTCAGGACTCCCTTCTCGTTTTTATGGATTCATTTTAACATAAGGCGCGGAAAAACGCAAGCGCCGGTAAAAATTCGCAGAAAAACGCCCCCGGCACGGTGTGTGAGATGCCGGGAGCGTATCGTGCAGCGGGCGGAAAATGCTCATTGCACAGGATGAAAAAAAGTGATATACTATACCGCAGTATATCGCTCGGACGGCGGCCCGTCGGCGGCCCTCCGAAGCTGTCTGTATTCTAGCACCGGATGGCGCAAAATGCACCCTACCGGCGCGGACAGGCACGATACCCGTCGGAGAACGGCACTCTACCGGCGGTAGAATTTCCTGCAATACCAATGCTTTTCGGGAAGGGGGCGTCCTTATGCTTCAGGACGAACAGACACTGCGGCGAACCGTCGCAAAAAACATCGCCGCTTACCGCAAATCCCATAAGGACACCCAGCTGGATCTTGCACGCAAGCTGAATTATTCCGATAAATCCGTCTCCAAGTGGGAACGCGGAGAGGGGCTGCCGGATGTGTATATCCTCGCGCAGATCGCGCAGTTATACGGCGTGACCGTCAGCAACCTCATCGGCGAGGAGGAACCGCCCAAGAAGGCCAACCCGCATTTTCATATTTATGTGCTGCTGTTATCCGTGGCGCTGGTGTTTGTGCTTGCGGCGATCTTATTTACGGCTTTCACGATTGCTGCCGTACCGTTCCCGTCGTGGCTGTTTTTCCTGTACGCTGTGCCGGTGTCGAGCATTGTGTGTATCGTCTTTACCTCCCTCTGGTGGGGCATCCTGATGCAGACCCTGTCCATCACGGCCCTTATCTGGTCGGCCGGTGCCTGCATCTATCTGTCAATCCCCATTCCCATCCCGAACCTGAGCCTCATCTTTGTCGTCTGCGCCGCCGTGCAGGTGCTCATCACGCTCTGGGAACTGTTCCGATTTTCCCGGACACGGACGTGGTTCTGAGCGTATCTTCATACAGGCTTGGGGGATTTCACACGCAAAGTTCGGAGCACTCTAAAACTTGCAGGGTATCCCCTCCGCCATTTGCTTAAGCAAATGCCACCTCCCCTTACCGCGCAGAGCACGGCAAGGGGAGGCTTTTCGTATATCTGCAAGTCTTTCACAAATTTGCAGTTTCCGCCTTTCCAAAGCGCAAACGCTCCGCTGGTTTGCACTTTGGTGGTTAGGCCTCGACGGAACGAGTCATCGCTATGTGCGGAAACCCGGTATCCCCAGATATGTAAAACCCCCTGCCGGAGAATCCGGCAGGGGGAATTTTACATGCTGCTTATTCGATCTCAAGCCGTCTGGACGAGGCGGGGACTTCCTTCTGCTTCGGGAGCGTTACGCGCAGAACACCATCTGCGTACGCGGCCTTGATGCCTGTGGCGTCGATGCCGGAGATATCAAAGCTTCTGGCGTAGGAGCCATAGGAACGTTCGCAGCGGAGATAATTGCCCTTCTTGTCCTTGTCTTCATAGTTGGAATGACGTTCAGCGGAGACAGTCAGCCGGTCGTCGGCGATGTCAACGTGGATGTCCTCCTTCTTGAAGCCGGGCAGGTCAGCCTCGAGAACGAAGTTGTCACCGTCCTCCTGAATGTCGGTCTTGAACTCGCCAAGGGCGTTGTCGGAGAAGAATGCGCGTTCCAGTTCGTCAAAGTCGTGGAACGGATTGAAATTGGAAACATTGTGATTTTTGCGTGCATACGGTACTAACATGGAAAAGACCTCCTTAAAGTCTTGTCATATATGATATCAGGAAACTCGATCTGAGCATTTCGCTCATCTCTTGTTTACAAGTCACATGATAGGCCCTGCCTGTGAACAATTCTGCATCTTTGTATGAACGGACTGTTAATTTTAGCAGTCAACACAAAAGAGTGCTAAAAAGTTAGCCTGTACAAACCGGGAAAACCTGCTATGATAGATAGACACATGGGAACTTTTGCCCAAACAAAACGTCTGAAGGGATACCCATCTTGAAAGGAGTGGATTTGATGCTGAAAATTGAGCATCTTACAAAGATTTATGGAGACAAAAAAGCGGTCGATGATCTGAGCCTGCATATTCGGCCCGGCGAAATTTACGGCTTTATCGGCCACAACGGCGCAGGCAAGACCACAACAATTAAAAGCTGTGCGGGGATTTTGCAGTTTGAACAGGGCGAAATCACCATAGACGGCAGATCTGTCAAGACTGATCCGCTCGGCTGCAAGCAGATTTTAGCGTACATCCCGGACAATCCGGATCTGTATGAATTCCTGTCCGGCATCAAATATCTGAACTTCGTGGCTGATATTTTCGGCGTGTCAAAGCAGGACCGCGAGGCGCGGATTGAAAAATACGCGGATCTGTTTGAACTGACCGGCGATCTGGCGCAGCCCATCTCGGCCTATTCGCACGGCATGAAGCAGAAGCTGGCCATTATCTCCGCTCTGATCCACGACCCGAAGCTTATCATCATGGACGAGCCCTTCGTCGGCCTCGACCCGACGGCGGCCTATCAGGTCAAGGGCATCATGCGGGAGCATTGTGAGCGCGGCGGCGCGATTTTCTTCTCCACGCATGTTTTGGAGGTTGCGGAAAAGCTTTGCGATAAGGTCGCCATTATCAAGCAGGGCAGGCTCATCGCCTCCGGCACGATGGACGAGGTCAAGGGCGACCAGTCGCTGGAGGATGTGTTCCTGGAACTGGAGGGCGAAAAGAATGCTTAAAACGCTGCTTCGCGTCCGCATGGCGGCGCTGCTCGCCGCGTTTACCGGACAGAGTCGGAAGCGGAAAAATCAGACGAAGGGCAAGGCCGCCGGCTATGCTTTTTTGATGCTCTACTGCTTCTGCGCGTTCGTCTTCCTGTTCTATACCTCGTTTTCCCAGCTTGCCGCCGCGTTTTTCCCGGCGGGACTCGGCTGGCTGTACTTTGCAATGTTTGCGATCATGGCATTCGCGCTCATGTTCATCGGCAGTGTGTTTACGGCAAAATCGCAGCTGTTTGAGGCGAAGGATAACGAGCTGCTTCTGTCCATGCCCGTGCCGCCCGGCATGATTCTGCTCAGCCGTATGGCGGCGCTGCTGGCCATGAACTTCGTGTTTGAGCTCGTCGTGGCCCTCCCGGTCTTTGCTGCGTGGCTGCAATACGGCACGGTGAACGGAGTCGGCATTCTGGCGTTCATTGTGATCGTGCTGGCGCTGCCGCTGTTTTCGCTGGCGGTGAGCTGTCTGTTCGCGTGGCTTGTCTCGCTCGTAACGAGCCGCATGCGCAATACGACCGCCGTGACCATGGTGATCTCGGTCGTGTTCATGCTGGCATATTTCCTGTTCTGCTTCCGCATGAACAGCTATGTGACCCAGCTGGCCGCGAACGGCGCGGCGATCGCGGGCGCGCTCGGTTCGGCGGCTCCGCTTGTCTGGCTGGGCCGGGCTGCTGCGGACGGGAGCCTTGCAGAGCTCGGGCTGACACTTCTGTGGACGCTTCTGCCGTTTGCGCTGGCCTATGTGCTGCTCAATCGCAGCTTTATCCGCATTGTCACCACACGGCGCGGACAGATCAAGGTCCAGTACGAAAAAAAGGCCATGCACACCTCCTCGCAGAATGCGGCGCTCTACCGCCGGGAACTTGCCCGTCTGACCAGCAGCTCCGGCTATATGCTCAACGCCGGGCTCGGCCTCGTGTTCGAGTTGGTGCTGGCTGTTCTGGCCATAGTCAAGCGGCAGGAACTTCTGGCGGCGCTGACTGCGATCCCGGATCTGCGTGAAGCCGCTGCGCCCATTTTGCTGCTGGCCTGTATGATGGTTTCCGGCATGGTGTTCTTTACGGCGTCGTCTGTGTCGCTGGAAGGCAAGTATTACTGGATCGTGCGATCCATGCCGGTCAAATCCGAAAAGATTCTGCAGGCAAAGCTGAATCTGTCCAACTCACTGTCTGCCGGCCCTGCACTCCTTATGATGCTGGCTGCAGCGCTTGCACTGCAGCTGCCTGCCGCCGAGACAGTCCTGCTGCTGGCATGTCAGCTGCTGTTCGTGCTGCTGACGGCAAATGTCGGATTGGTGGAGGATCTGCGCCACTGCAACCTCGACTGGATCAATGAGACGCAGGCGGCCAAACAGGGTGCGGGCGTGCTGTTGAGCATGCTGCTGAACTTTGGCTTCGTGGTGGCGGTCGGCGCGCTCTATTTCTTCCTGCTGGCGGAGCTGATGCCGACGGCGGCTTTCCTCGGCCTCATGCTGGCGCTGATGGCAATCTTGTATGCACTTACCGCCCGTTGGATTAAAACGCGCGGCGCAAAGCGCTTTGAGACTCTGCGCTGATACAGAAACGAGCCGCCACGGGAGGGGCGGCTCGTCAGCGTGTCAAAAAAGTCCGATCACGATCGATATCGTTCCGCCCCTACGCCAGCCTCGGAAACCCTACACAAAATAGGAAAACAATAGTTTTTTGACAGGTTTAACTCCGGCTGGCTGCGGCCTCGACAAAGCCGAGGAACAGCGGGTGCGGACGGTCGGGGCGGCTTTTGAATTCGGGGTGGAACTGGCAGGCGGTGAACCACGGGTGCTCTGGCAGTTCGACGATCTCGACGAGCCGTCCATTCGGGGACAGACCGGTCGGGATCAGCCCGGCGGCGACGAACGCATCGCGGAAGTCGTTGCAGAATTCATAGCGGTGGCGGTGGCGCTCGGAAATTTCTGTTTTTCCATAGAGCGCCGCTGCGCGGCTGCCCTCCGACAGCACGCACGGATACGCGCCGAGGCGCATCGTGCCGCCTTTCTGGGTGATGGACTTCTGTTCGGGCATGATATCAATGACGGGATGCTTGGTAAACTCATCGAATTCCGCCGAATGCGCATCCTCCCAACCCAATACATGCCGTGCGAACTCGATCACGGCGATCTGCATGCCGAGGCAGATGCCAAAGTAGGGGACTTTGTGCGTGCGGGCATACTGTGTGGCGACGATCATGCCCTCAATGCCGCGGTCGCCGAAGCCGCCGGGGACGAGGATACCTGCGCAGCCGCCGAGAACGGACTCCGCGTTTTCCTGCGTCAGCTTCGAGGAATCGACCCAGTTGATATCGACGATCACATGGTTTGCCGTGCCCGCGTGGAACAGCGATTCCTCCACGGACAGATATGCGTCGTGCAGTTCTGTATACTTGCCGACCAGAGCGATGGTCACATGGCGGTTGGCGGTCTTGATGCGCGCGACCATCTCGGTCCACGCAGTCAGATCCGGCGTGCCGCAGTTTAACTCCAGCTTGCGGCAGACGACGTTAGCAAGTCCTTCGTGCTCCAGCAGCAGCGGGACTTCGTACAGCGTCGAGGCTGTCGTGTTCGGAATGACGCAGTCAGGCTCCATGTTGCAGAACAGGGCGATCTTGCGGCAGATTTCCTCCGTCATGGGCTGATTTGTGCGGCAGACGAGGATATCCGGCTGGATACCAATGGACAGCAGTTCCTTGACGGAATGCTGCGTGGGCTTGCTCTTGAGTTCGCCCGAGCCGGGAATTTCAACGATCATGGGCACATGGATGAACAGGACGTTTTTCTTTCCTTGCTCGGCGGCCACCTGCCGGATGGCTTCGAGGAACGGCTGCGACTCGATATCGCCGACTGTGCCGCCGATTTCGGTGATAAGCACGTCGGATTTCCCATTGTCCATCTGGTAGATGCGGGATTTGATCTCGTCCGTAATATGCGGGATGATCTGCACGGTGCGGCCCAGATATCCGCCCTCGCGTTCGCGGCACAGGACGCTCCAATAGACCTTGCCTGCCGAGACGGAGCAGCCCGCCGTCAGGTTCTCGTCCGTGAAGCGCTCGTAATGGCCGAGATCGAGGTCCGTCTCCGCGCCGTCGTCGGTGACGAAGACTTCGCCGTGCTGATACGGACTCATCGTGCCGGGGTCAACGTTCAGATACGGGTCAAATTTCTGGTTCTGCACGCGAAGCCCGCGCTGCTTCAGAAGCCTGCCGAGCGACGCGGCGCAGATGCCCTTGCCAAGGCCGGACACGACGCCGCCGGTGATAAAAATATACTTCATCCTGTATGCCTCCAACTCCCAGTTTCTGCGAAAAACAAAATACGGACGGTATTGTACCGCTGCACGCGCAAAACGTCAAGAATGAAACTTTTACGAAGATAAAATCACGAAAAACACAGGCTTTTGTGGAGCAAGCCGAAATTTTCACAAACCGGTATTTTTTCCTTGCAGCGCGCGGGCAGCTATGCTATACTAAACCTGTACCCACCGCCGGAGGCGTCCGCCTCCGGCGGGCTGTTTTTTGCGCCTGTCCATGTATCGTGGACTCGTTCTGCCGAGGCTTAGCCACCAAAGTGCAAACCAGCAAAGCGTTTCCGACGTGCCTCCGGCGGCCCTATCTTTTCTCTCGCAAGAGAAAAGATAGGGGAGAAAAGAGTGCTTGGACGCGTTTGGGGCGTGCTGCGGGTACAATTCAGGCGAGAATCGATTTTTCAGTCGTTACGAACACACATAGTCGCCCCGCAGGCGCTATGATACGCGCCGCCTGTTACGGAATTCCAAATTTGTGAGTAGTTGCCTTTGAATGGCTGCAGTAAATTGACCTTGCGTTCAAAATTTGCGGGGTAGTACGGATTCGCCGGAGTCCCCCATAGCCTCCCCTTGCCACGCCCTGCGCGGCAAGGGGAGGTGGCATTTGCGTCAGCAAATGACGGAGGGGATAAGCGGCAAATTTCAGGGTGCTCCTGAATTTGCGACGTTTGCATCCCCTCAGGCCCTTCGGGCTCGCTGCAACTGACTGCGGCGGCCGGGAATCCCGGCCGCCGCGATTTTTGTATTTGCTGTTTAGATCAGATTGCAATCGATCTGCGCATTTTTTGCAAGAAGTTTTGCATATTCTGCCATGCGCGTCTGCGCGCTGCGCAGTGCGTCTGGCTCCTGCCCGGAGACGCCGAAGACGGGATAGAACACATGACGGCTTTCCTCCCGGGCGCAGGTTCTTGCGTCCGCACCAGCGATCATGCTGAAAATGATGCCGCCCGCGTCCCGTCCAGTGACGTCGCCGGGGTAGGTGTGGACTTCGTCGCCGCGCAGGCCTTCAAACGGTTCCTTGGCTTCTGCCTGATACAACTCGACCGGCCCCATCAGGTGGTCAATGTCGTGCGTGCCGCAGAGTACATGCGTTTCCAGTTCGACCAGAAACGGCACGGCGGTCACGGCGTTCCAGCGCGGGAACTCCCTGCCCTTGAGCAGCACGGACTCGAACTGCATCATGACAGGGTACGTCTTCTTGAATTTCCGGAAATAGCGGAAATACGGGTTCTGCCCGAACACGTCCGCGCGGACGTACTCCCGGTATTGCTCCCGCAGCGCGGCGACGTGCTGCTCTACCATATCGTAGAAGCCTGTCTCGTCCCACTGCGCCTTGTCCGGGTACTGTACCTCGACCCATGCAAACGGGACGCCTGCGCTCTGCATACCATTCTCTTTTGTGATCTGTACCATGTCTGATGCCTCCCGATCCTGTTTTTCTATTCTATGACTATATAGCATCGGGAACCGGCACTGTCAAGCGTTATTCGGCAAGCTTCCTGCCCAGCGCACGGCAGGCAGCGAGCGCCTCATCATCCGGCGCTTCGCAGCAGATGACGCTGTCCGCCACGCGGTTGATCCCGGCTGTGCCGCAGTCTTCTTCCCACGTGCGCATCCATTCGCCATCGCCCCAGCCGTAAGAGCCGAACAGGCCGACGGGCTTGCCCGCGAGCGCCGACTTCACCGCATCGAACATCGGTGCAAATTCCGTTTCTTCCAGTTCCTCAGCGCCCATCGCCGGGCAGCCGAGTGCGGCGGCGTCCAGTTCCTTCACTGCATCCGCGCCGACGTCCGCAGGCGTCCAGACGGCGCACTCCGCGCCGGCCTCGCGCATGCCCTCCGCGACGGCGTTGGCCATGGCCTCGGTGTTGCCGGTGCCGCTCCAATAAATAACTGCTGTTTTTTTCATGTTCAGGACTTCCTTTCTATTCTGTCTGCAACCGCCAGCCGGTCCAGCTTTACGCCGGAGCGCCAACGTTCACAGTAGGTTTGCGTACATTTTTTATAACGGTCAAAGGTCTGCTGCGCTTGCTGTTCGTCGCCGTAGACCTTCCACACGCCCGTGCATTTGGCGTTTGCCGCGCGATTTTCAATGAACCCCTTCACGTCCTCCGGCGGGTAGCTGAGAAACAGGCCGACCTCGTGCGGGAATTCAGCTGATCCGCGCATGCGACGCACCAGCTGCGCGACGCATCTGCCGCAGCTGCCGCAGGGATAGCCTGCGTCTGCCAGCAGCGCTTCCGCTGTCTGCCCGCGCAGATCGCGGCGCAGTGCCGCCGGACGGTAGAGGTACAAAAGCGCCTTTCCCTCGGTGAACCGCAGCGGCAGCAGGCACAGCCCGCGGGAAAGATAGCGCCGGTTGAACGCGCGGATCTCCTCCAGCAGCGTTTCCTTTTCCGTGCACGGACATGGAAACAGGCTTCCGGTCTTGATTCCGGCCAGCGTTGGCGCAGCCTGCCGCACGACCATCTCCTCCGACATCAGCAGGCCCCCTGCACTGCGTATTTGTCCAGAATGCCGCGCAGCGCGGACAAAGAACTGGTGTGACAGCGCTCAATAATCGTCCCGCGGCCCTTGAGTTCGCTCAGTGCGCCCTGCACCATCTTGTGGGACATGGTATTGGTGAAAAAGATCGTCAGATCCGGGCTGCCCAGCTTGTTCCGCAGGCCGCCGGCGGGTTTGGTGAAGATCTTCGACTGACATTGGTAGCTTTCGCAAAGCTCCCGGTAGCGGCGCTCCATACATTCGTTGCCGCCTAGAATTACAACGCTCATAGGCTCGTCCTTTCGGTTTGAAATTAGTTAGACGCCTCTAACTGCTGGATACAGTACACCCTGCATCTCGTCCGCGCTGCCAGCTGCAGCAGAACAGGCGATTCCATTCATTTCGGTTAGAGATCCTTAACTTCTTGCGCAGATCATACCATACTTTTCCCCGATACGCAAGAAAAATTTACGCGGAACACAAAAAATCTGCCCGGAAGCGCGTCGGCGCTTCCGGGCATGGGCTGGCAGGGGAACGAGATATCTGTTTCACGCTGCAGTTTTTCAGGTTTGTTTGTAGGGGCCGATGCTTGCATCGGCCCACTGGGAAGTTGCGAATTCGCTGTAGATTACCGTAAAAACGGCTTGTACTGCCGGGCCAATGCGACGCCCGCAGACTGGTTTCGAGGCGCAACCGCGCATCGCGCGGCTCTTAGCGCCGAAGATGGGCATCGGCCCCTACAGGAAGTGGCTGTATCACGTCGCTCAGATCACCTGTCCGTTTTTTAACTGCAGTTGGAGTTTGTCGGCAATGAGCGCAATAAACTCGGAATTTGTCGGCTTGCCCTTCGTATTCGACACGGTATAGCCGAAGAAGCGCTGGAGCGTTTCGAGATCGCCTCTGTCCCATGCAACCTCGATGGCGTGGCGAATGGCCCGCTCGACGCGCGACGGCGTGGTCGCAAACGTCTTGGCAACCTGCGGATATAGAACTTTCGTGATGGCGTTGATGACGTCCATGTCCTGTACGGCGATCATGATCGCCTCGCGCAGATACTGATAGCCCTTGATGTGCGCCGGAACGCCAATCTCGTGGATGATGGACGTGACCATCGCCTCGATGTTGACCTCCTGCCGCCGCTGGGCATTCTGGCGGAGTTGGCTGTCGATTGCAGTCATCTCGTGAATGCGCTCGGCCACGGCGTCGAGTTCACACGGCTTTGTCATGAAGTACTGCACGCCGAGGCTCGCCGCCATGTTGGCGACATATTCCGTCATAAAGCCCGTCAGCACCAGCGCTGCCGGCGCTTTGTCCATCTCACGCGCCCGTTTCAGGACTGCGATGCCGTCCAGCTTCGACAGCATCAGATCCAGCACCAGGATATCCGGCTTCGTTACGCGCATAAGTTCTAACGCGCGCTGCCCGTCGGCTGCCGTACCGACGATCTCATAGCTGGGAACCTGTTCCAGACGGCGTTTGATGTGATCGCAGAACTCCTCGTTCCCGTCCGCGATCAAAATTTTGACACGGTTTTCCATTTTTTGACCTCTCCTCATAATATGGTTTGTGTCAGACACTGACTTTTTTATCGCTGCGACATCATGAATATAACACAATTTGGTAAAATTTTCAATTTATTTTATTCGGTCTGTGCCAGAAACTTCTCGATATCCTTCGACATAATATTTTAAGAGTAAAGAAATCGTTAAAAATAAGAAATAATCAGAAAAATGAAAATAAATTTCAATATCTTTTTTGGTTTCTGTTTCCATTGCGATTATATGTCCGCTTTCTTGCCGCGTCAAGAGCCTCCTGTATTTTTCTACATTTTTATAAAATTCCCAGAAAAAATTTTGGGTAATTTGAATAAAACCCCAGATCCCGCACGGTCGCGGGGTCTGGGGTTTTCGGTTTTTCCGGTTCAGTGACCGGTTGATTTAAGCGATAAGCGCGATCAGCGGTTCCCTCAGGCGTCTTGCGGCAGAAGCTTTCCATCCGCCATGAACGTCACGACGCGCATGGGAATGGACTTCCCGCTTGCCTCGACAGCCTGTCGCGCAGCATATTCCAGCCCGCCGCAGCACGGCACCTCCATGCGCGTAAGTGTGATACTGCGCACATTGTTTTCCATCAGAATCGCCGTCAGCTTTTCCTCGTAGTCCGCGCGGTCAAGCTTCGGACAGCCGATGAGCGTGACATGGCCGCGGATAAAGTCCGCGTGGAAGCTGCCGCAGGCGTATGCCGTGCAGTCGGCGGCGATCAGCAGGTCGCAGCCATCAAAATATGGCGCGCGCACCGGCACCAGCTGCAGCTGCACCGGCCAGTTTTGCAGACGTCCCGGCTGCGCAGGTGCATCCTGTCCGGCCTCTTCCTGCGCAAGCGTCCGCACCTGTGTACCTGCACAGCCGCAGGCCAGCCTGTCCGGCGCTTTTGCGCCCGGCTTTTTCGCTGCCTGCATATTCCTGACTGCTTCCTCCGTCAGCCGATCCAGCTTTGCTTTTTTGACGGCGGCTTCATCATATGCCGCCGCCTCGCGCTCGATAAAGTGAATGGCATCCACCGGACAGACCGGCAGGCAGTTGCCGAGTCCGTCGCAGTAATCATCCCGAATCAGCTTTGCCTTCCCGTCTATGATGGCGATCGCGCCCTCGTGGCATGCCTGCGCGCACAGGCCGCAGCCCGTGCAGGCCGCCTCGTCAATTTCAATGATCGTCCGTTTCATATCTGTCCCTCCTGCTGCTTTTTTGCCTCCAGTCTCGCGCGCCGCTCGGCGTCAGCCTTTTCCTGATTGCGCCGCGCGATAACCATCAGCTTTTCATACGTTTCCTCACCGACGCACTGCTTCGCGTATTTGCACCACTGCACGCAGCTGAGTTTGTCGTTATACACGACAAAGCCGCATTTGTCACAGGCAACCTCCGTGTCTGTGGAAAAGATCTCAATGGGGTTGCCGCAGTTCGGGCAAATCCGATCCTCGATGGTCGGCGTTCTCGGTTTACCCTGGCAGCCGTCCATAATCATGTTCATCGCCTCCCTTTTAAGCAACCGCAGACGATTGCATCATCGGTTACTTGACTTTCTGCGCATAGTATAGGATACTGAAGAAAAAATGTATGTTGTTTTTCCAACGAAGGGGTATCAAATCATGGATGATCTGACGATATTGACCGAATGCGCGCTGTTTCATGGACTGCGCGAGGCGCAGATCCGGGAAATGCTGCCGTGTCTGTCCGCGCGGCAATCACGCTTCCGACGCGGACAGTTTCTGCTGCGTGCGGGAGACAGAGTTGCGTTTGCCGGGATTCTTCTGTCCGGCGAGGCAGAGGTCTTGCAGGAGGATTTCTGGGGCAACCGCAATCTGCTTGCCGCCGTCGGACCGGGAGATCTGTTTGCCGAGGCGTTCGCCTGCGCGCACGCTGTTTCGCCGGTGAGCGTTCTGTGCAAGACGGACGGAAGCGTCCTGTATCTGAATGTGCGCGCCGTTTTTTCCCCCTGTGAAAAGGCCTGCGCACAGCACAAGGCGCTTTCACAGAACCTTATTCGAGTGCTGGCGGAGAAAAACATGCAGCTGAACGAAAAGGCGGGCTTTCTCTCACAACGCACGACGCGCGAAAAGCTGCTGGCTTATCTGTCCGCACAGGCGCGTCGGGCGGGCAGTGCCAGCTTCCGTATTCCCTTCGACCGGCAGCAGTTGGCTGATTTTCTGTCTGTCAACCGCAGCGCCATGTCCGCCGAACTTTCGCGCATGCAGCGCGAGGGCCTGCTCTGCGCCGACCGCAGCAGCTTCACACTCCGCCAGCCGGAATAACAAGATTCCGCATGCGCTTGGAACCTCTTGCAACAGAAGCGCGGCGGGTTTTGATACACAAAAGCGGCGGCCGGGATTCCGGCCGCCGCACTTGATTTGTTTTCAGGATGCGCCGCAGGTCTTTTTGAACGGCTGGACTCTGGACGCGCCGGAGAAATCGCCGTAGACCATTGCGCCGGTCGGGCAGACGCTGGCGCACGCGCCGCAGGCGGTGCACTTGTTCCAGTCGATGCGGGCGAGGAAATTACCGACGGTGATCGCGCCCTGCGGACAGGTCTTTTCGCACTTATGGCAGCCGATGCAGCCGGAGGAGCAGACCTTTTTGGTGTACGGGCCGTTGTGATAACTCGAGCAGAGCACCTCCGTGCGGATGATATCCGGCACGATCTCGATGATCTTCTGCGGACACGTCTGCGCGCAGATGCCGCAGCCGATGCACGCCGTGTGGTTGACACAGGCGATGCCGTCCTGCATGGAGATTGCCCCCTGTGGGCAGGCCTTGACGCAGTCACCGAAGCCCATGCAGCCGAAGATGCAGCTGCCATTGCCGCCGTAGAACAGCTTTGCCGCCGCGCAGGAGGGGATGCCCCTATAATCAGCCTTGACGCTTGTAGCCTCGCACGTTCCCGCGCACTGCACAACGGCGATCTTTTCCACAACGTCCTCAGCCGCCACGCCGAGAAGCGCTGCAATCTGCGCCGCAACTGCGTCTGCGCCGGGAACGCAGAGATTTGTCTTCGTACCCGGCTCCAGCAGCGCCTTTGCATAGCCGTCGCAGCCGGTGTAGCCGCATGCGCCGCAGTTTGCGCCGGGCAGGCATTCACGAATTTCGGTAAAGCGCGTATCCTCCTTGACCGCCATGACGCTCGACGCCACGGCGAGACCCACCGCGCAGATAAGGCCGATCACAGTCACGGCCAGGATCGGGATCAGAATTTCCATCATAGCCGCGCCCTCCTTAGCCGAACAGCCGGTCGATGATACCGGTCAGTCCGAAAAATGACAGCGATACGATCGCCGCCGAGACGAGCGTGATGGGGAGCCCCTCAAAACTCTTGGGAGGCTCCGCCTCGGCAACGCGCGAGCGGACACCGGAAAACAGCACCATCGCCAGGAAGAAGCCGAGGCCGCAGCCCAGTGCGGTCAGAAGCGCTTCGCCGTAGTTCATGCCGTCGGAAATGACGTTCATCGTCACGCCCAGAACGCCGCAGTTTGTCGTGATCAGCGGCAGATAGACGCCGAGGGACTTATGCAGCGCGGGCACATAGCGCTTGAGGACAATCTCAACCAGCTGGACAAGCGCTGCAATGACCAGAATGAAGACGACGGTTTCCATATAGGTAAAATCGACCTTGCCCGCGAGCAGAAAGTGATAGATCGGCCAGGTGACGGCGGTGGCCAGTACCTCGACGAAGATCACGGCCAACGACATGCCGGTCGCCTGGTCGAGTTTCTTGGATACGCCCAAAAACGGGCAGATGCCGAGGAATTTGACGAGCACATAGTTGTTCGTGATCGCGGCGGTCAGAATGACGAGGATCATGGTCTTCATTTTGCAGCCGCCTCCTTTCCTTCGCAGGCACCCTTGCCGCAGCCCGGGCAGCCAGCACAGCCGAATTCCTTCTTCTTGATGGCCTTGCCCTTGGAGATCTGATTGATGAGCGCAATCATGCAGCCGAACACGAAGAAGCCGCCGGGGGCCATGGTCAGAATGCCGATGGGGTTTTCGTGGAACCACGGAACGGGCAGACCGCAGAACGTGCCGCAGCCGAGCGTTTCGCGGATGGTTGCCATGGCGCAGATGGCAAGCGTGAAGCCGAGGCCCATGCCCGCGCCGTCAATGGCAGAATCCACAACGCCGTGCTTGCTGGCATACATCTCGGCCCGGCCGAGGATGATGCAGTTGACGACGATTAGGGACAAATAAACGCCCAGAGACTGATACAGACTGAAAGCATACGCCTCCATAACCAGTTCCACGACCGTGACAAAGCCCGCGATCACGACAATATAGCACGGGATGCGCACCGGGTCGGGAACGATTTTGCGGATGGCGGAAATGGCCATGTTGGACAGGATCAGAACGGCGGTCGCTGCAATGCCCATGCCGAAGGCCGCAATGACCGACGTGGAGATTGCCAGCGTTGGACAGGTACCGAGGACAAGAACCAGCACCGGGTTTTCTTTGATAAGGCCCTTCAGGAAATTCTGTAATTTGCTCATTTCTGCGCCCCCTTTACAATCGCATACGCTTCAAACGCAGTTTCCACGCAGCCGCGATAGGCATTCGATGTGATGGTTGCGTGGGAGATGGCGCTCACGCCGGAAAGCGAGGCGTCCTGCCCGGTATACTGCCCGGTGTAACGCTCGCTTGCCGTCTGGCCACCGAGCGTCGTTGTTTCGGACGATACATCCATTGTGCGGCAAGTACGGATCAAACCGTCGGTGCCAATCACGCATAGGACCTGAATCGTGCCGCCGAAGCCCTTGCCCTCGACGGTAAAGAGATAACTCATGGGGCTTCCGGACGCATCCAGCGCGGTGTAGGCGCTGACGACCTCCTCCGGAAGAACTGCTTCGACCGGCGCAAAGGAGGCCGCGTCCGGCACGGCGTCAAGCCGTGCCTGCTCGGCTCTGGCCTCTGCGTTCGCCTTGGAGACGGGGGCGGTAAAGTGGTTCACGACAGCCAGCGCCGCGGACGTAAGCAGGCAGATCACGACCAGAACGACGATGGATTTTCGGATCTCTTTCGTGTTTTTCATGCCTTCGCACCTCCCAGCGGCTTGCTCTGCGTCCATCTGGACAGATACGGCGTGAGAATGTTCATAAAGAGGATGGCGAACGACACGCCCTCGGCGTAGCTTCCGTAGAAGCGGATCAGGCAGGTCAGAAGTCCTGCGCCGATGCCGAACAGCGCCCGGCCCCAATAGGTCTGCGGGGCGGTCACATAGTCGGTTGCCATGAAGAACGCACCCAGAAGCAGACCGCCCGAGAGCACCTGCCGCAGCGCATCCTGCCCCAGAACAAGGGACAGCACAAAAACAGTTCCTACAAAGCACACCGGCGTCTGCCAGGTAATGACGCCGCGGACGAGCAGATATGCTCCGCCGAGCAGCAGCGCCAGCGCGCACGTCTCGCCGATGCAGCCGCCGTGATTGCCGAGCAGGAGCGTCAGAAGTTCCGGCTTCTGCCCTGCGGCCAGCTGCGCCAGCGGCGTGGCTGACGAAACGGCGTCCGGGAAGACCCATGCCGTCATGGTCTTGGAGAACGAGAGGAACAGGACGATACGGCCTACCAATGCCGGGTTTGCAAAATTCTTGCCGATGCCGCCGAACAGCTGCTTGACGGCGACGATGGCCACCAGACAGCCGAACACGGCCTGCCACAGCGGGATGGACACCGGCAGGTTATACACCAGAATGACGCCCGTTACCACGGCGGACAGATCGCCGATGGTGGACGGCTTATGGCAGAGTTTTTCAAAGCCCCACTCGAAAAATACACAGGCTGCGGCGCACACCGCCGTCACCAGCAGCGCCCGCCAGCCGAAAATCACGATGGCTGCAATGAGCGCCGGACAAAGGGCGATGAGCACATCGCCCATGATCTTCCGGGTCGTCGCGCCGGAATCGATATGCGGGGAAGCGGAGATCACAAGCTTCATTTGACGGCCTCCTTTTTTGCATCCAGCTTTTCGCTCTGCGCCTTGCGCCAGGCGGCAAGCTTCGCCTTTGCAAGCTTATTGGTCTGTACGAGCGGCCGGTGCGCCGGGCAGCCGAACGAGCAGCAGCCGCATTCCATGCAGAGATTGACCTTCAGTTCCGCCAGACGCTCCATATTGCCTGCCTCATAGGCTGCAACAATATGCGACGGCATGAGGCGCAGCGGACAGTGGCGGATGCACCGGCCGCAGCGGATGCAGGCCGAAGGCTCCGGCAAAACGGCGTCCGCCTCCGACATGGCGAGAACCGCGTTGGTGTTTTTCAGAACCGGCTGTTCGAGATCCGGCACGGCGATGCCCATCATCGGGCCGCCGTAAAGCACCTTCTTCGGCTCTGTGCAGAAGCCGCCTGCCTGTTCAAACACATCCGCAAGCTTCATGCCGATGGGGACGATCACGTTCTTGGGCTTTGCGACGGCGGAACCGTCAACCGTGATGCACTTTTCAACCAGCGGCATGCCGGTCCTGCAGTAGCGGGCAATATTGGCAAGCGTTGTGCAGTTAAGCACGATTGCGCCCACATCCAGCGGAAGCTTTCCCTCTGGGACGATCTCACCGATGGTATTATAGATCAGTACCTTTTCGCCGCCCTGCGGGTACAGAGATTTCAGCGCGCAGACCTCCATGCCGTCCTCGTCCTTCGTGAGCTTCCGGTACAGCTGAATGCAGCGGGGCTTGTTGTCCTCAATGCCGAAGATCACACGGCGTACCTGTAAAAAGTGCTGTACGAGACGCGCGCCCTCCATCAGTTCGTCCGACCGGTCGAGCATCGTGCGCGTGTCCGAGGTGATATACGGCTCACACTCCGCGCCGTTGATGATGACCGCCCGTACCTGCTCGAGATTCTTGACCGTCAGCTTCACGACCGTCGGGAAGCCCGCGCCGCCAAGGCCGACCATGCCGCTTGCGCGCACAGCGTCCAGAAAATCCTGCATGGTGTCAAGCTTGGGCGGCTTTAAGTCCGGGTCAGGCTCCTGCTTGCCGTCGGCGGCAATGACGACGGTCTGCATGAGCCGCCCGCCGGAGCCGACCTGCTGCCCAATCTTTTTGACCGTTCCTGAGACGCTTGCATAGACAGGCGCGGAGACAAATCCGCCCGCCTTTCCGATCAGCTGCCCGACCCGGACGTTCTCGCCGGGCTTTACAACCGGGATGGCGGGCGCACCGATGTGCATGGACATCGGAATCTCGACCGTCTCCGGGATGGGCAGGCGCAGCGCGGCCAGTTCCGCTGTGTTTTTGCGGTTCGGCACATGTACGCCGTGGATGTGTAGTTTCATCCGTTTGCTTCCTCCTCCTGCTTTTTGGAACCTGTTTCTTTCGGGAGAACCCCCGCCTTTGCCAGCCGGTTCAGCACCAGCTGGGCGCAAAGGCCGGTTAACGTCCCGGCCAGTATCGCTGCCGGTATCAGAACCGGCAGATAACTCCAGACCGCGCCGGTTTTCGCAATGGCCGCAGCGGCGGCCAGCTGCCCGGTGTTGTGCGCCATGGCGCACAGTACGCTCCGAACCCAGAGCATGTTTCCCCTGAGTCTGCTCCTGAGCAGAAGCATGAGCGCATACGCGCAGAGCCCGCCCGCGAAGCTGTATAAAAATGCCGAGCCCTGCCCGGTGATAACGCAGCCGAGCGTGACGCGCGTCAAAAACAGCCCGAAAGCCCAGCCGGGGCCGAGCGTTTCCATGGTGAAGAGTGTAAAAATATTGGAAAGCCCCGGCTTGATGCCGGGAATGGCCGTAAGCGGCGGCAGTTGGCTTTCCAGCACGAACATGACAAGCGCTGCCGCTGTCAGAACGGCCGTGAGCGTGAGTTTTTTCAGCCTCATGACAGCCCTCCCGTCCCGCTGAGCGCGTCGATCTGAGACGCATTCTCTGCCCACTCGATCGTCAGCCGGTTCGGCAGGCAGATGATCGGCCCGCCGTTTTTTTGCAGCGGCCCGTGCTGCACGCAGACCTGATCGGGACAGTCCGCGTGGGATACGAAGACCTCGCCATCCGCGACTGTGATGATAGTTTTGCCTGCCGGGCCGGTCACGGTCAACGTCCGGTTCTGCCGCAGGTCGAGCGTATAGAATAAGGTTCCGTCCTGATAGACAAGCGCTGTCTGCCCGCCTCCGCGCGGCAGCAGCCACACAAGCAAGCATACGGCGATAATCGCCGCAAATGTCAAAATCCAGTGCTTCTGCTTCATTCCAGTATCTGATAGGGCCGGTTCGACCGATAGCGCCCGGCAAGGCCGGGAGTGATCCAGACCGTGTTGTCATCCGTTACGAATACGGCCTCAAACGCAAGGCCGCTGCTTTTCTGAAATTCCGCGCCTGCATCCAGCCCCATAACGAACAGGGCCGTTGACAGTGCATCGGCCAGCGTATCGTCCTGTGCGATCACACTGACAGACTTTACCCCGCTTTCGGCTGGGCAGCCGGTATACGGGTCTAAAATATGATGATAGCGCACGCCGTTTTCCTCAAAATACCGTTGGTACGCGCCCGAGGTGACAACGCAGGCAGCCTCAATGGAAACAGTGCCGAAATACGACTCCGGCCTGTCCGGATCCTGCAGGCCGACCGTCCACGCGCTGCCGTCCGGCTTTTTCCCAACGGCGGCAACATTGCCGCCGAGCGAGACAATCGCAGACGTGACGCCCGCCTCCTGCAAGATTGCCCGGACGCGTCCCGCAGCATACCCCTTGGCAATGCCGCCGAGGTCAAGCTGCGCGCCGCCGTCCAATGTGACGGTGCAGCCGCCAAGCGCTGCATGTGCCGCCCCAGAGCGCTGCATCGCCTCTGCAAGCGCATCCTGCTCCGGCACGCAATACGCGCCGGTCGAAAAGCCCCAAGCCTGTGAAAGCGCGCCGAGCGCCGGGTCATAGGCGCCGCCGGTTTTCTCGCAGAGCGTCAGCGCCGTCTGCAAAAGCGCTGCCGTCTCCGCGCTGACCGTTCCGCTGCCCGCTTCGTTCAGCCGGGCAAGCGCCGCGTGTTCGTCCCGGCAGGAAAGTTCGCCCTCCAGCCGGTAAATCTCTGCTTCCGCTTCTGCCAGCGCGCGATCTGCCTCCGGGCCGTAGGCGCGCAGCTGCATCACGGTGTCCATTGCAAAAAATTCGCGCTCCGCGCTTTTTTGCGCGCAGCCGCACAGCAGCAGCGGCAGGCACAGAAAAATCAAAACGCACGCTCGCTTCATCCTGTCCTCTTTTCGTCTGTCAGCCATATAAAATCTGTATAGCATATCTGACATATACGATATCAGGCTTTTTTAAAAAATCAAGTTTTTTTGAATTTTATGTGAAAAATGACGGATTCTTAGCGCGAAAAATCAATATGGATATATCGATATAAAAACACACATTGCCTATGCAAATTGTGATATATCAGATCTTTCCAACCGCTTTGCGCTTGACAAACTGGAAGACGGGCTGTAAGTTATACAAGTATGAAATTTACCCCTTAAAGGAGGCCGGAGGCGTGGCAGGCGGAAAGCATATTCTGGGCAAGGCGAAGCGGCACATTTTTGGCACGGCCAAGGTGGGTGAAAAGGGCCAGATCGTGATCCCTAAGGATGCGCGGCAGATCTTTGGTGTGAAGCCCGGCGATACGCTGCTCATTCTTGGAGACGAGGAAACGGGTATCATCGTCACCAAGCCGGACGTGCTGCGCGACGCGGCAGATGAAATATTCGGGAAGATGGAGAGATAGACATGGAACTGACGACAATGTACGAATCGCTCGGCGTGAGCCGCGCGGTATATGAATACGGAGAAACAATTCTGGCTGCTTTGAAGCCTCGCTTCGAGGCCATTGACCAGACGGCGGAATACAACCAGACGAAGGTGCTCGCCGCCATGCAGAAAAACAAGCTTTCGGCGGGCTGCTTTGCCGCCACGACGGGCTATGGCTACGATGATATGGGCCGCGAGGTGCTCGAAAAGGTCTACGCAGACTGCTTCCATACCGAGGCCGCACTCGTTCGCCCGCAGATCACCTGCGGCACACATGCGCTGGCCGTCGCGCTGAGCGCGAATCTGCTGCCGGGCGACGAACTTTTAAGCCCGAACGGCGCGCCGTATGACACGCTTGAAGAGGTCATCGGCATCCGCCCGTCCAAATGCTCGCTGATGGAATACGGCGTGCAGTACCGGCAGGTCGATCTGCTGCCGGATGGCACGTTTGATTTTGACGGCATCCGCGCCGCAATCGGCCCCAAGACGAAGCTGATCACCATCCAGCGCTCAAAGGGCTATGCAACAAGACCGTCGTTCTCCGTTGCGCAGATCGGCGAACTGATCGCATTCTGCAAACAGTGCAAACCGGACGTTCTGTGCATGGTCGATAACTGCTACGGTGAATTCGTCGAGCGCGTCGAGCCGTCGGACGTCGGCGCGGACATGATCGTCGGAAGTCTGATCAAGAATCCCGGCGGCGGACTGGCCCCCATCGGCGGCTATATCTGCGGCACGGCGGAATGCGTCGAGCGCTGCGCCTACCGGCTCTCGGCCCCGGGACTTGGGCAGGAGGTCGGCGCAAATCTCGGCCTGCTTCCCAGTTTATATGAGGGCTTCTTCCTTGCCCCGAACGTCGTTTCAGGGGCATTAAAGGGCGCAATCTTCGCCGCGAACGTATATGAGCGGCTGGGCTTCCGCGTCGTGCCGAACGGAACGGAATCCCGGCACGATATCATTCAGGCCGTTGAACTCGGCTCGGCGGAGGGCATGCTGGCCTTCTGCCGCGGCATTCAGGCAGCTGCCCCGGTCGATAGCTATGTGACTCCTGTCCCGTGGGCCATGCCGGGCTACGATGCGGAAGTCGTGATGGCGGCGGGCGCGTTTGTACAGGGCTCGTCCATCGAGTTGTCCGCCGACGGCCCCATCCGCGAGCCATACGCGGTCTATTTCCAGGGCGGCCTGACGTGGTACCACGCCAAACTCGGAATTCTTATGAGTTTGCAGAAGCTTGTGGACGCGGGACTTGCGAGGCTGCCGGGATAAAAGGAAGGCAAAGCCGTATGCACTTGCATACCTCAATGTAGGGGCCGATGCCCACATCGGCCCACTGGAAAGTTGCGAATTCGCCGTAGATTCCCGTAAAAACGGTGCAATCTGCCGGGCCGATGTGGGCATCGGCCCCTACACGCGGTGAAGGATATTTATTCAGAGAAAGGAACCGGCGGTGATGCTGCCGGAGATAACAATTATGTGGTTTTGGCTTGCAATTATTGCGCTGCTCTGCTGGAGCGGCTCGGATTTATTCTCGAAAATCGGCTGCCGCGACGGGCGGGATAAGTATAACCCGCTCAAGATGGTCATTGCCGTCGGCGTCGTGATGGGTATTCATGCGGCGTATGAGATCTTCATCGGCGGAGCCGTCGTCACATGGAGCGTGATTTGGACGTATCTGCCCGTGTCGCTTCTGTACATCGGGTCCATGACGCTGGGCTATGTCGGCCTGCGGTACATTGAACTTTCCATTTCGTCGCCGATCTGCAATTCCTCCGGCGCGCTGGTCGCCGTTTTGTGCCTGCTGACCGGAACACTGGACGAGTCTATCACAGGCGCCATGCGCTATCTGGTGATCGGCGCAGTGGCGCTGGTGTGCATCGGCGTGGTCGGCCTCGGCGTTGTCGAGTCCACAGAGGATGACGAACTGCGCAGGAAGCGGCAGGAGGGCTCCAACTATAAATACGCCAAGTCGTGGCTGGCGCTGTGCCTGCCGATTGCATACTGCCTGCTTGACGCAGCGGGCACGTTTGCAGATTCCCTTGTGCTCCGGACGCTGGACGAGGATTCGGCCAACTGTGCGTATGAACTGACGTTCCTCGCAGCTGCTGTGATCTGCTTTATTTATGTTGTCGTGATTAAAAAAGACAAGCTTGTTTTCAAAGCAGAAGCGCCCAAGTACGCCGGCGCGCTGTTTGAAACGGCAGGTCAGTTCGCGTATATCTACGCCCTTGCCGACGAGGCGCATGTTGCGCTCTCGGCTCCTATCATCTCGGCCTACTGCGCCGCCTCCGTCCTTTGGGGCCGCATTTTCCTGAAGGAAAAGCTTTCATGGAAGCATTATGTCATGATCGCATTGGTCGTGATCGGCATCGTGATGATCGGCGTGTTCGACATCTGACAATCATCCGCACGCAAAACGCCCCCGGCAGCCGCCGGGGGCGTCAGTTTTTTCTCGTGTCTGTCTCTTACGGCAATTCGTAAAGCGCGGAGAATTTTTCTTCCAGATAGGTCAGGAAATAATCCGGATTCAGGCTCTCGCCGGTGATGGCACGAATCCATTCGTCAGGCGTTGTGATGGAGGCAATGGAGAATACATGCGCCTTCAGCCAGTCACGGATGGGGAGCAGATCGCCCTTTGCCGCGCAGGTAAAGACATCGAAGTCCTTCTCCATCGTCCGCAGGATCTGCACGCCGTAGGCAGAGCCAAGCGCGTAGGACGGGAAATATCCGGCAGGCATTGTCCAGTGCACGTCCTGCAAGCAGCCCTGCGCGTCGTCCGGGACGGTGACACCGAGATAGTCCTGATATTTCTGATTCCAAAGCGCGGGAATTTCATCGACCGTGATCTCGCCGTTCATGAACGCCTTTTCCAGTTCATTGCGGATCATAATGTGCAGGCAGTAGGTCAACTCGTCTGCGTCGCAGCGGTTGAGGCCTGGCGCGGCGGCATTGACAGCCTCATAAAGCTGCCGTTCGGAAACGTCGGCAAACGTACCGCCGCTCAGTTCCTGCAATTTAGGATAGATAAAATGGACGAATGCTTCACTGCGGCCGATCAGATTTTCGTAGAAGCGGGAAATGCACTCGTGCATGCCGTTCGTCATGGAGTTTGCGGCGTGTTCGCGGTAAAATTCCTCCGGCTCATTCTGCATGAACAGCGCGTGGCCGCCTTCGTGAAGCGTGGTAAAAATATTGGAGACGAAATTATTTTCATAATAATGCGTCGTGACGCGCACGTCTTTGGGGCCGAAGTTTGTGGTAAACGGATGCTCGGTCGTCATGAGGACGAGCGCTTCCTTGTCCAGCCCCTCCAATTCCAGCAGGTATTTGGAGAACGCCTCCTGCTGCGAAATGGGGCACGGGCGGGACATGAAATCCATGCGGATGGGCTTGCCCTCCGTCTGAATGCGCCGCACCAGCGGGACGATCCGCGCGCGCAGCGCGTCAAAGAACGCATCAAGCTGACTGATGCTGCCGCCCTTTTCGGTGTCGTCCAGAAGCGCGTCGTAATATGTCGGCTTTTTCTGTTCACGCAGATCGAGCGCCTGATGCGTGTAGGAAATGATCTCGGCCAGCGCACCGCTGAACATGGAAAAGTCCGCCGCCTGCTTCGCCTCCAGCCACTTGGAGTAGGCGCGGTTATAGGCAAGGCTCATCTCATAATTGAGCTTCGCCGGGATATTCTTTTCCTTCTCCCACGCCTCATACAGGTGCTCCACGACCTTCTTCTGCACCGGCGTCAGTCCCTCACTGTCCGCGTGCAGCTCGGTTACAAGCTGGGCGTAGCGCTTGGTGTGCGTGAGCCGGAAATAGCGGTCAGACAAAACGGCCATATCGGCCCCCGCCTGCTCCATGCCGTCCTTCGGCGCGCAGCACTGCATGTCAAAATCCAGCTTGCCTACAGCACGGGCGTAGACATCGGCTTCGTCGAGCAGCTTGCGCAGCCGGTCAAATTTCTGTTTGTTTGTCATAGGTTCAGCCTCCTTTGCGCCAGCTGGCACAAGTCAAGGACGATAACGCAGCAGACGGCGGCCCAGTCCGGCCCGCAAGCGTGCCCTTGTCAACTGACGCTCTTTCATCGTATCATGATTTGTCTATGGGCGCAAGACGCAGGCATTGCGAAACGCGGGCCGGATATGCTATAATTCTAAAATAGAATATATAATGAAGGGAGAATCCCATGAAATTTTCTGAAATGCCGTATGCACGGCCCGATCTGAACGAACTGAAGCAGCAGCTGCAGTCTCTTACCGACCAGCTGAAGGCTGCGCCGGATTATGCCGCCGCGCGCGAAGCATTCCTCGCTCAGCAGAAGCTGTCGATGCACATCGATACCCTCGCCACGCTCTCGAGCGTCCGCAACTCTATCGATACCCGGGACAAGTTCTATGACGCTGAAGAGGAATTCTGGAACGAGGCCGGGCCCGAACTGCGTGCCTATGACGACGCATGGACGGCAGCAATGCTGGAAAGCCCATTCCGCAAGGAATTTGCAGCGGAATACGGCGATCTGATGTTCCTCAACGCCGAGATCGCCCGCAAGGCCTTCTCTCCCGCGATCGTCGAAGAACTCAAACAGGAAAACCAGCTGGTGCAGGACTATCAGAAGCTGATCGCCAGTGCGCAGATTGAATTTGAGGGCAATACCTACACCATCTCACAGCTATCCCCGTTCAAGAATGACCCTGACGACGCGCGGCGTCTGGCCGCGTGGCAGGCCGAGGGCGGCTGGTATAAGGCACATCAGCCGGAACTTGACGAGATCTACGATAAGCTTGTGAAGCTGCGCGACGCGATGGGCCGCAAGCTGGGCTACGACGGCTATACCCAGATGGGCTATTACCGCATGGGCCGCAACTGCTACACGAAGGAAGACGTGGAGAAGTTCCGCGCCGCCGTCGTCAAGTACGTCGTGCCCGTGGCGGCATCCGTCTACGAAGCACAGGCCAAGCGCCTCGGCAAGACCTATCCCATGACCTTTGCGGACAACGCACTCGGCTTCCGCAGCGGCAACCCGAAGCCCTGCGGCAACCCGGACGATATTCTCGCGCAGGGCAAGCGGTTCTATGAGGCGCTTTCTCCCGAAACCGGTGAATTCTTCAACACCATGCTCGATAACGAACTTCTGGACGTGCTCTCCACGCCCGGCAAACGCGCTGGCGGCTACTGCACGAGCCTCGGCGACTATCATGTCCCCTTCATTTTCGCCAACTTCAACGGCACGCAGCACGACGTTGAGGTCGTGACGCATGAGGCGGGCCATGCCTTTGCCGCGTATCTCAACCGCGACCGCGTCCCGACCGAGACGATCTGGCCGAGTCTTGAGGGCTGCGAGGTGCATTCCATGTCCATGGAATTTTTCGCATGGCCGTGGGCAGACGGCTTCTTTGGAGACGATACCCGTAAGTTCCGCTACAGCCATCTGGCGGGCGCGCTGACCTTCATCCCCTACGGCACGATGGTCGATCACTTCCAGCATATCGTCTATGAAAAGCCGGAGATGACCCCGGCAGAGCGCCACGCGGTCTGGAAGGAACTTCTGGGCGTGTATATGCCGTGGATGCAGCTCGGCAGCGAGATTCCCTTCTACGGCGACGGCGAGGGCTGGCAGCGGCAGCTGCACATCTATGTGAACCCGTTCTATTATATTGACTACTGCCTCGCGCAGACTGTCGCACTGCAGTTCTGGGCGCGGATCCAGAAGGACAAGGACGACGCATGGAAGCACTACATGGCCTACACCCGGCAGGGCGGCAGCCGCGTGTTTACGGAACTTCTGAAAAACGCGGACCTTGACAGCCCATTTGAGGAAAGCTGCCTGCGCGGCGTGTGCGAGGAAGCCAAAGCATGGCTCGACAGCTATGATCTGACCGGCATCGCATAATATCAGTTGACATTCCGGAACAAGTACGGTATGATTGTTCCGGATGAATAATGAATATTGTTCGCGGCCACAAGGGCGGAATTGGCGTTCCCAATTCCGCCCTCGGCCTGTCTTTCAAAGAAAGCGAGGCGAATCCTCTGAAACAGAAGAAAAAAAGTTCCAACGGGCGGACGCTTGCGCGGCTGCTGCGCGGAAGCTGGCGGTATTTTGCCGCCTGCATCGCCGCAAGCCTGCTCTTTACGCTCTGCGAACTGGTCATTCCGCAGATCATCCGCGTGAGCGTCGATTCCCTGATCGGTGAGGCCCCCGTAAAGTCTGCGGCAGCGCGTCCAATCGTCGCTGCACTCGGCGGCGCAGCCTATCTGCGGCAAAACCTGTGGCTCCCGGCAGCCTTTATGGCGGGGCTCGGGCTGCTGTCTGCTATCATGCGCTACTGCGTGAACATCTACAGTTCCAAGGCGGGCGAAACGCTCGTCAAGACCAGCCGGGATCTTTTGTATCATCACATCCAGCACCTGCCGTGGAAGTGGCATATGCAGAACCCCACCGGCGATATCATCCAGCGCTGCACCTCGGACGTTGAGCGCATCAAGACCTTCTTTGAAGAGCAGTTCGTCTCCGTGTTCCGCGCCGTGGCGATGATTGTGTTCGCGCTCGTGTGCATGGCGCTTATGAACTGGAAGCTGGCGCTCGTGCCGGCGGTCATGTTCCCGATCATCATTGTCTATTCTCTGCTGTTCCACAACTCCATCCGTGAGCGCTACACTGCCTGCGACGAATCCGAGGGCGTGCTGTCTACCATCGCGCAGGAGAACCTGACCGGCGTGCGCGTTGTGCGCGCCTTTGGCCGCGAGGAATACGAGCGGCAGCGCTTTGAAAAGCAGAACGAGGACTATACCACGCTCTGGGTGCGTCTGTGCCGCACGCTTTCGGACTTCTGGGCTGTCGGCGACGCGACGGCCTGCATCCAGACGATGCTTGTTGTGCTGATCGGCAGCATTCTGTGCGTGCGCGGCGAAATGACCGAGGGCGAGTTCGTCTCCTTCGCCATTTACAACACCATGAGCATTTCTCCCGTGCGCCGTCTGGGCCGCGTGATCTCCGAAATGAGCAAGGCGGGCGTCTCCGTATCCCGTATTGGCGAAATTCTCGACGCCCCCTGTGAACAGGACAAGCCGGACGCGAAGCAGCTGCCCATGGACGGCGACATCGTCTTCGACCACGTTTCGTTCCGTTATGAGACGGGGCCGGATGTACTCTCGGACGTGTCCTTCGCCATTCCCGCCGGGTCCAGCTTCGGCATTCTGGGCGGTACCGGCTCCGGCAAGAGCAGCCTGCTGCTGCTTCTGTGCAGGCTCTATGCACCGTCGGAGGGCCGCGTGATGGTCGGCGGGGAAGATTTGGCGGACATGCCTGCGGCATGGGTACGCGACCATGTGGGCGTTGTGCTGCAGGAGCCGTTTTTGTTCTCGCGCACGATCGAGGAGAACATCGGCATCTGCGGCGCAGACCGCGAAACGGTGCGCAAAGCCGCCGCGACGGCCTGCATCGCATCGGACATCGAGCAGTTTGCAAACGGCTATGATACCATGGTCGGGGAGCGCGGCGTGACGCTCTCGGGCGGACAGAAGCAGCGCGTGGCCATCGCGCGGATGCTGACGAAGAAAACGCCCGTGATGGTCTTCGACGATTCTCTGTCCGCCGTCGATACGCAGACGGACGAGCACATCCGTGAAGCGCTGAACCGTGATCTGACTGGGACGACGAGTATCATCATTTCCCACCGGATCACGACGCTTATGGACTGCGACAACATTCTGGTGCTGGAGTACGGCAAGGTGCTCCAGCGCGGCACGCCGCAGCAGCTGCTGCAGCAGCCCGGCCTGTTCCGGCAGATCTACGACATGCAGATGTCCATCGGAGAGGAGGAGCCGGCATGAAACGCGGAAAAGACAAAAAAGGCCTGCCGTTCTTCGGTATCCCAAAGCTGGCCCCTTATTTAAAGCCCTATAAAATGCTGTTTTTCTGGATGGTTGTGACCGGTACGGTCGGCAGCGGCATGGATGCGATTATCCCCCTGTTCCAGCAGCACGCCATCGACCATTTTATCGCGGACAAAACCATGCAGGGCGTCGGCGGCTGGCTGGCACTGTACATTCTGGTCATGATCATTCAGACCGCGACGAACTACATTTCCGCCTACGGCGCGTGCAAAGCTGAACTCTATATCGGCCGCGACTTAAAGCGCGAGACGTTCAATCATTTGCAGACGCTGTCCTTCTCTTATTTCAACCAGAACAGCGTTGGCTATACCCACGCGCGCGTCATGTCCGATACCGACCGCATTGCAAGCACGCTTGCATGGGGGTTGATGGAGGCTGTGTGGTACATTGCGTATCTGCTGCTGGCAATCGTGATGATGTTCGTGCTTAACTGGAAGCTGGCGCTGTGTGTGATGGTCATTGTGCCGGTGCTGGTGATCTCAGGCGCGTATTTCCAGAAAAAACTCGTCTTTTTTCACCGCCGCGTGCGCGAGCAGAACTCGAAGATCACCGGCGCGTTCAACGAGGGCATCACCGGCGCGAAGACGACCAAAACGCTGGTCATTGAGGACAAGGTCGAGCAGGAATTCGACGATCTGACCGGCGAAATGAAGCGACTGAGCGTCCGCGCCATGCACTTCCGGAGCGTGTTCATGTCCACGACAGCCTTCGCCGCGTCCATCGCGCTGGCGATCGTCCTGTGGCGCGGCGGCGTCATCACAAGAGACGGCGTGATCCTGATCGGCACGCTGTCCGTATTTATGAACTATGCGCAAGGCATGATGGAGCCGGTGCAGTGGCTTGTGCAGGTCATGTCGTCGCTCGTCAACGTGCAGGTCAATGTCGAACGCGTCACAAGGCTTCTGGAAACGGAATCCGACGTCAGCGACACGCCGGAGGTCACGGCAAAATACGGCGACGCGTTCCACCCCAAAAAGGAAAACTGGGAGCCGCTTTACGGTGATATTGAATTTCAGGATGTCACCTTCCGCTATCCAGACGGCAGCGAAAACGTGCTGGAACACTTTAACCTCAAGGTCCCGCAGGGCACGAACGTCGCCATTGTCGGTGAGACGGGCGCGGGCAAATCCACGCTGGTCAATCTCGTCTGCCGCTTCTTTGAGCCGACGCAGGGCCGCATTCTGATCGATGGCCGCGACGCGCGGGAACGCAGCCAACTCTGGCTGCACTCGAACATCGGTTATGTGCTGCAAACGCCGCATCTGTTTTCCGGCACGGTTCTGGAAAACCTGCGCTACGGCAGGCCCGACGCAACGATGGACGAGATCGAAGCGGCCGTAAAGACTGTCTCCGCCGACCAGATCATCGCCCGCCTGCCGGACGGCTATAATACCGACATCGGCGAGGGCGGCAACACGCTCTCCACGGGCGAAAAGCAGCTGCTGTCCTTTGCCCGCGCACTTCTGGCCGACCCGCGCATTTTCGTGCTCGACGAGGCGACCAGTTCCGTTGATACCGTGACCGAGCGGCTTATTCAGGACGCCATCGAAAAGGTCATGGCAGGCCGTACCTCGTTTATCATCGCCCACCGCCTATCGACCATCCGCCGCGCGGACGTGATTCTGGTCGTGCACGACGGCAAGATCATCGAAAGCGGTACGCACCGCTCTTTGATGAACGCGAAGGGCGCCTATTATCAGCTTTACACCCACCAGTACCGTGAGGAGCAGACCCGCTCCATGATGGATTAAACAAAGCCCGGATGCGCAGCATCCGGGCTTATGTTTATTTTATTCTGACGGCAACTCCTGCCGCACGCGGGCAGCCTGACGCCGTCTGGCGTTCAGACAGCCGTAGAAGGCAGGAATCAGGAAGCAGTCGGCAAGCAGCCACGCAAACGGGCTTGCCAGACAGGCTGCGTCAAAACCGAACGCGGGCACGGCCCAAAGGCTCACGACCGTGCGTGCAAGCATCTCCAGAAGGCCGGAAATCAGCGACAACCGGCTGTAGCCCATGCCCTGAATGGACAGGCGCAGTACGTTGACGGCCAGCAAAAGGGGCGTTGCATAGGCAAACGCGACGCTCAGCTGCTGCGTGTAGTCCATGACGCTCGCCGCCTCGTCTGCGTTCATGAACAAAAGCGCCAGATACCGCGTTCCAAACTGTGCGATCAACACGAACAGAACGCAGTACAAAATTCCGATGAACATACAGGCATACGTTCCCTGCTTGATGCGGTCATACTTGCCCGCGCCGAGATTCTGCCCTGTGAAGTTTGTGGCCGCCATGGCCAGTGCGTCGAACGGACAGGCCAGCAGCGTATAAATTTTCCCCGCCACTGCAACGCCCGACACACACACTGCACCAAGGGAATTGACAGCGCTTTGCAGGATGACGGAGCCGATGGCCGTGATGGAAAACTGCAGTCCGACCGGGACGCCCATGCCGAGCAGGCGCATCGCCTCCGGCCGGCTGGTTTTCCAATCGTCCTTTTCCATGTGCAGAATCGGAAATCGCTTTTTGAGATATGCGACACACAGAAGTCCCGAGCCAAGCTGCGAGACAACCGTAGCGATCGCCGCGCCCGCTACGCCCATGCCGAGCACGCACACCGTCAGCAGATCAAGCACAATATTGATGGCCGACGCGGCCGCCAGAAACCACACCGGCGATTTGCTGTCGCCCAGCGCGCGCAGGACACACGCGCCCATATTATAAAGGATCGTCGTAGGAATACCGACGAAGATGATAAAGATGTAGTCGAACGCATAGTCCATCTGCTCCGCCGGCGTTCCCATGAGGCGCAGAAGCCCGCGCGTAGCAGGAAGCGTCACGGCCAGCAGCAGCGCCGACATGATAAGCCCCAGCCAAACGCAGCCCGCCACATACCGGCGCAGCTGGTGGTATTCACCCGCACCGAATGACTGCGCCAGCGGGATCGCCATGCCGGTACACAGGCCGCCGCAAAAGCCGAGCACAAGGAAGTTGACCGACCCTGTCGCCCCGACGCCGCCCAGCGCCATTACGCCCAGCGCATGGCCGACGATGGCCGTATCGACCAAAGAATAAACCTGCTGCAAAAGAAGCCCAAACAGCACCGGAACGGCAAACTGCCAGACCCGCAAAAGCGGCTTTCCAACTGTCAGATCCTGTGTCATATACACGCTCCTCCTTTTTGTCATGGATACTCGTTATATCATATTTTTTTAAATTGTCAATTCATTTTTGTTCGCAATGGGCAATTTTCCACCATCATTTTTGCGCATGGCGAGCATAAGCCGTGCTGTGTTTTTTTTCGGAACTCCGCACAGTTTTTTCATGCTTTCTTTACAATTCGTTCTCACTTTTTTCAGCGTTATTTCAGATTCGTGCGGTATGCTGAAAGCACAAAAACAAAGAACCCACACGCACCGCAAGGATGCGCGGAAAGGAGATTATCAATATGTCCGAAGTATTCAACAATGACTTTACATCAGAATCCAATCAGCAGCCATCCAATTCCTATCCGTACAGCTTTGAGCAGCCAGCTGCCGCACAGCCGCAGCCGTCCGCTCCGGCACCCGAGCAGAAGAAAAAGAGCGGCAAGGCCGGAAAGATCGTTGCGCTGCTTCTGGCCTGCGCACTTGTGGGCGGCGGCTCCGGCTTCGGAGCGGCCGCGCTGATGCAAAAAAACGCAGCGGCCCAGCCGCAGAGCACAACGCAGGCATCCTCCGATGCGTCCGTCATGCTCGAGGCCAAGCGGCAGGCAGCGGCTCTGCAGGTCGCATCCGTTGACACCGGCAAGGTACTCACGCCGAGCGAGGTCTATGCGCAGAACGTGAACTCCACCGTCGGCATCACCACCTCCATCACCACCAACTACTTTGGCTACCAGACCACATCTGCCGCAGCCGGTTCCGGCTTCATCCTGACACAGGATGGTTATATCCTGACAAACTATCATGTCGTCGAGGGTTCCAACTCCATCAAGGTCACGACCTATGACGGCACGAGCTACGATGCGCAGCTGATCGGCTACGACGAGAGCAACGACATTGCCGTCCTGAAGATCGACGCGACGGATCTGACCCCGGTCGTTCTGGGCGACTCCGATACACTGAACGTTGGCGATACCGTCGTCGCCATCGGCAACCCGCTCGGCGAACTGACGTTCTCGCTCACGACCGGCGTTGTCAGCGCACTTGACCGCCCCGTCACCTTCTCCACCGGCACGACCATGAACCTCATCCAGACCGACTGCGCCATCAACTCCGGTAACTCCGGCGGCGCGCTGTTCAATCTCTACGGCGAGGTCATCGGCATCACAAACGCAAAATACTCCTCCTCGAGTTCGTCCTCTGAGGCGTCCATCGATAACATCGGCTTTGCCATCCCGCTCGATCAGGTCCGCTCGATTTTTGAGTCGATCATCACGAACGGCTATATCGTAAAGCCCTATATCGGTGTGACGGTCTCCGACGTGTCCTCCGAGAGCCAGAGTTACGGTCTGCCGCAGGGCGCAGCTGTCCGCTCCGTTACGGAGAACGGCCCGGCTGCTGAGGCTGGCCTGCAGGAGAGCGATATCATCACCGCCGCGAACGGTGAGACAATCACCAGCAGCAACGATCTGGTCAAGCTTGTCAAGGCCGCGTCCGCAGGCGATACGCTGGAACTCACGGTCTACCGTCAGGGTCAGACCTTGACGCTCACGCTGACCGTCGGCGAGCAGAAGACCGACGCGCTGCCCGCCCAGACCACCGACCAGACCCAGCAGTCCCAGCAGGGCTATTATGACGGCGGCCAGTCCGGCCAGTCCGATAATCAGTTCGGCGGCTCATGGCCCTTCGGCTTTGGCTTCGGCGGCTAATATCACCCGCTTCTGACCGGTTTCTTCTCTCTACTCCTCCATGATTTCTTCCTTCCGGTCATAAAACGGCGGACGCTGCTTTTCGCAGCGCCCGCCGTTTTTTATTATGCGCCGCAGCCCTGGATGTCCAGAGAATCGAGCGCCTCCTGACCAGCGGCGGTCAGGGCCATGCTGCCGTGAATGGGCCAAGGCTCATAGCCTGCGTAATCAAAGCCCTTCAGCGGCAGAGCGAAATCCACGGAAATAAGCCGCTTGATCTGCAGGGCGAGGATCGCCGCGCTGGTCTGCGCGCGGTTTTCGGAGCCGTCCAGATACACGGGCGTTTCGTCCGTTCTCGTGCAGGCGGCAGGCAGGAACGCCAGTTCGGCAAACTGCCGCAGCAGCCGAAGTTCCGGCTCCGTCAGAAGCAGCACATGGCTCCTGCATCCGCCGCAGCCGCCTGCGCAGCCTCCGCAGGACGTACAGCCAGTCATATTCATCCCTCCTGCTGCTAGGATACCCGAATCACGCGGAAACGTCAATGTTTTTCGGATAAAAGCGCCGTCAGCTTGTCGGTCAGCGTCCACACGCCCGCGATCAGTCCCAGCAGGACCGCAGCCGGGATGGCCAGCACGCCGATCACGGCCAGCCCCAGATAAAACACACCGCCCGAGACGCCGTCCTTTGCTTTTTTTATCGAATCACTGCGCATAGTTCTAATTTCTCCCGTGCAAGCATCCATACGTCGCGCAGCCAGAGGAAGAAGTCTTCCAGATTGCGGACGGTCTGCTGCACGCCGACCTCCGCGCAGCTGCCGAATACGGCCTTTGCCGCACAGCAGGTCATGCCGATGAGCAGCGCCGCGATCAGAACAAGCACCAAAACGAGCCGGAGCAAAAACCGGATCATGCTGCATCCTCCTTTGCGCCTGCGACGATGGAATAATACGAATTGGATGTGATGCGGTAGACAAGCGTGTAGAAGACCGCATAGATGGCGAAGGTGACGACCGTCGTGCCGATGAGCAGCTTCAGATTTGTGAGGTTGAACAGCATCAGCATTTTATGGACAAACGGGAACGCAAAGCCCAGATGCAGCCCCGCAAACAAGAGCGGCAGGAAGAATACCAGCAGCAGCTGCGAGTTGATGGACTTCCGGATATCCACCTTCGTCATGCCGACGCGCTGCATGATCTCGAACCGGGCCTGATCCTCATAGCCCTCGGAGATCTGCTTATAATATAGAATCAAAACGGCGGCGGCGAGGAATACGATGCTGAGCAGAATTGCGAGGAAGAAGAGGCTTCCGTAGGTGCCGACAAAATCTTCACGGTTGGACGCGATGGATTCCACCGTGTACGACGCGTAGACCAGCCCTTCCCTGTTATCGGCAAACGTCCCCATCATATCGCGGAGAAACGCGATCTGCGCTTCATCCGGGCTGCCGGAATCAAACGAATACTGCCAGCTCACGACGACCGGATAGCGGGTGTTCTGCGTCCGCAGCGCGTTCACCGCTGCGTCAAAATCCGGGACGATCAGATAGATCGTCGTCGTGATGTTTGCGCTGTCCGCGCCGAAGCCGCCGAAGCTTGGCAGCTGGCCCTTGAGCTGATAGGTCAGTTCGCCGATCCTGAGATCCGGCTGCGTATAGGTCATGCGCGGGCAGCAAAAATACGCCTCGTCCGGCGCCAGCGTCAGTCTTTCGCCTGTCATGCGGGTATAGTCCTCCAGCGGCAAAACCGTCAGATCGACCGCGCGTTCATAATCCATGAGCGTGCTCTCTTCGGCGCGGGAGAAAGTATTGCCCGTGAGAAGACCGGAGAACCATGCGCTGCGGATATCGAACTGCCCCTGCACGTCAAGTCCGTCCTGTTTGATAACGTCCTCGATCATGCCGCGCGCGATGGCAATGTTTGCTTCATCCATACCGCCCTCGTCCTTGGCAAAGCGCAGTTCAACAGAAAGATCGCTCGGATAGCGCGTGCGTAGCGCGTCCTCCTTGCCGAAATAGAGGCACGTCGTTGACGAGAGCATAACGAGCACCATCGTGGCAAGAATACAGATCGAGGCCAGTCCCGCGCCGTTGCGCTTCATACGGTAAGCCATGGACGAGACGGAAATAAAATGGTTTTTCTGATAATAATACCGCTTATTCTTCTGCAGCGCGCGGCACAGCACCACGGAGCCGGAGATAAAGATCAGATACGTCGCCGCGATGACCATCAGAACGGCGATGAAGAATACCGCCAGCGCCGTCAGCGGCTGCTTGATCGTCACGGCAATATAATATGCCGCGCCGAGGATCAGAAAGCCCGCCAGGCCGAACACCCAGTTCGCCTTCGGCGGCTTTTCGCCGCAGGCTTCGCTGCGCAGAAGCGCCGCCGCGTTCGTCTTGCAGACCGTCACCAGCGAGCGCAGGAACAAAAGCGCGAAGATGGCGAGATACAGGATCGTCGTCATGGTCGTGGCCGGAACGGAGACGGTAAACTGCATCTGTACGGTGCCGTCCACGATATTGACGAGCAGCAGCTCAAAGAGCTTTCCGAACGCAATGCCCAGCGCCTCGCCGCCCGCAATGGAAATCAGCGCCATGATGACCGTTTCCCATGCCAGAACCTTCGCAAGGTTGCCCTTGCCCATGCCGAGGATGTTATAAAGGCCAAATTCACGATTCCGGCGGCGGATAAGGAAGGAATTCGTGTAGAACAGGAACAGCACGGCGAACGCTGCCATGACAAAGCTGCCCATGCCGAGAATCATGGGCATGGTGTCTCCGCCCGGAAAGGTCTGGAGAATGGGAGAGGAGGCCAGCGACAGCAGAATGTACGTCATCATGACCATGCCGACGCAGGTCAGCAGGAACGGCAGATACAGCCGCTTGTTTTTCGTGATGCCCTGCCAGGCAAGGCGCGGATAGAGCTTGTGTGTCATGCCTGCTCGCCCCCTGCCTGCAGAACGGTCAGCGCGTCGGTGATCTTCTGATAGAACTGATCATCGGTGAGATTGCCGCGGTAAAGCTGGTGATAGACCTCGCCGTCCTTGATAAAGAGGACGCGTCCGGCACGGCTGGCCGCACGGACGGAGTGTGTGACCATCAGGATCGTCTGTCCGCTGCGGCTGATGTCGGAGAATACACGCAGCAGTTCGTCTGTGGCCTTGGAGTCCAGTGCGCCGGTCGGCTCGTCGGCCAGCAAAAGCCGGGGGTTCGTGATGATCGCGCGGGCGACGGCCGCGCGCTGCTTCTGGCCGCCGGAAATTTCATACGGATATTTTTTCAGCAGCTCCGTAATGCCGAGCCTTGCCGCGATGGGCCCGAGCCGTGCGGAGAGTTCCTTCTGCGGCACGCCCGCCAGCACGAGCGGCAGATAGATATTGTCCTCGACCGAGAACGTGTCGAGCAGGTTGAATTCCTGAAACACGAAGCCCAGATGGTCGCGGCGGAACGCCGCACGGTCGGATTCTTTGATCGAGGCAAGATCCTTGCCGTCCAGCAGGACAGAGCCGGAGGTCGGCTTGTCAAGCCCGGCCAGAATGTTTAAAAGCGTCGTCTTGCCGGAGCCTGATTCACCCATGATGGCGACGTATTCCCCGTTCTCCACGCTGAAATTGATATTTTTGAGCGCCTCAACCGACGCGCCGCCAAAGCGCGTCGTGTAGACCTTGCGCAGTCCGTTTACTTCGAGAATCTGCATGATGAAAATGCCTCCTGTGTTGATTTCTGTCCCCAGTATACCGCGCCGCGCAGAAAAGCGCTATCGATTTGGCTTACACTTTTCCCTGCGCATCTTACAGTTTTGTAAGATGGGGTGACACCGGCATGGGAGCTTTGTAGGGGCCGATGCCCACATCGGCCCCTACAGGAAGCCCTGTAAATTTACACTTGACAAATACCCCATAGGGGTATATAGTAAAGATACCCAGATGGGGTATATAAAAAGGAGGCTGGCCTATGCCGGAACCCAAGCGATGTTCCTGCTGCGAAAAGCATACACTGCGCGCGCAGGAGGAGAAGAAGAAGCTTCTAAACCGCCTGCGCCGCATTGAAGGACAGGTGCGCGGCCTGCAGGCGATGGTCGAGGCTGACGCCTACTGCAACGACGTGCTGACGCAGTCTGCTGCTGTCAACGCCGCCATCAACGCCTTTAACCGCGAGCTTCTGGCCGAGCACCTGCGCACCTGCGTAACGCGGGACTTAAAGAACGGCCACGAGGAGATCGTGGATGAACTGGCGGCAACTCTGCAAAAACTAATGAAGTAAATCAAGTTCGGATTGCGCCCAAGGAGGGATTTTCATGCAGCAATATACCGTGACCGGCATGCACTGCGCCGCTTGCAGCGCAAGTGTGGAAAAGGCGGTCAAAAAAGTCCCGGGCGTTACATCCTGCGCTGTGAGTCTGCTCACGAACTCGATGGGTGTCGAGGGCACGGCGGAGACCGCCGCCGTCATCAAAGCCGTTGAGGACGCAGGCTACGGCGCGTCTGTGCGCGGGCAGGAAGCCACGCCCGCGGCAGACGCAAGTGCGCTGGAGGACAGGCAGACGCCGCATCTTAAAAAGCGGCTGATCGCCTCTGTCGCATTTTTGCTCATTCTGATGTATTTCTCGATGGGCCATATGATGTGGGGCTGGCCGCTGCCAAGCTGGTTTGACGGCAACCACGTCGCCATGGGTCTTGTCCAGCTGCTGCTGGCCGGGATCGTCATGGTCATCAATCAGGAATTTTTTGTAAGCGGAACAAAGAGCCTGCTGCGCGGCTCGCCGAACATGGACACGCTTGTCTCGCTCGGCGCGGCAGCGTCCTACGGCTGGAGCGTCTATGCGCTGTTCGCCATGACGGACGCGCAGCTGCACGGTGGCAGCGAGGCCGCCATGGCGTATATGGACGAATTTTATTTTGAGTCTGCCGCCATGATCCTCACACTCATCACCGTCGGCAAGCTGCTTGAGGCGCACTCCAAGGGAAAAACCACGGACGCACTCAAGAGTCTCATGGCTCTCGCGCCGGAGACGGCGACGGTGATCCGTGACGGCAAAGAGGTTAAAATCCCCGCCGCGCAGGTTCGCAAGGGCGACGTGTTCGTCGTCCGTCCGGGCCAGAGCATCCCGGTTGACGGCATTGTGCTGGATGGTGCAAGCGCCGTCAACGAAGCGGCGTTGACCGGTGAGAGCGTCCCGGTTGACAAGGCTCCCGGCGACGGTGTTTCCGCCGCAACGGTCAACTGCTCGGGCTTCCTCCGGTGTGAGGCAACCCGCGTCGGCGAAGACACCACGCTCAGCCAGATCATCCGTATGGTTTCCGACGCGGCGGCGACGAAAGCGCCGATTGCCAAAACGGCGGACAAGGTTGCGGGTGTGTTCGTCCCGGCAGTCATTTCCATCGCGCTTGTGACAACGATCGTCTGGCTGCTGCTGGGCCGGGAATTCTCCTTTGCGCTTGCGCGTGGCATTTCCGTACTGGTCATCAGCTGCCCGTGCGCACTGGGCCTTGCGACGCCGGTCGCCATCATGGTTGGCAGCGGCGTAGGCGCGAAAAACGGCATTCTCTTCAAAACGGCGGCAAGTCTGGAGCACACAGGCCGGACGCGCATTGTCGCGCTTGACAAGACCGGCACCATCACCTCCGGCCAGCCGGAGGTCACAGATCTCATCCCGGCTGATGGCGTGACGGAGCGGGAACTTCTGCAGGCAGCCGTCTCGCTGGAAGCCAAGAGCGAGCATCCGCTGGCCGCAGCGATCATGAAGCGCGGCGAGGAAGAAAAGTTGCAGCCCGAAGCGGCGGAGAACTTCGCCGCCATCACCGGCAGCGGTCTGACCGCAACAGTGTTGGACGCGCAGCTGCTCGGCGGCAGCGTCAAATATATGGCCTCGCAGCTTGCACTGCCGCAGGAAATTCAAAAGCAGGCGGATGCGCTTTCCCAGTCCGGCAAAACGCCGCTGCTGTTTGCGAAAAACGGCAGGTTGCTCGGCCTCATTGCCGTGGCGGACGCCATTAAGCCGGAAAGCCCGGAGGCCATCCGGCAGCTGCGCGGCATGGGCATCCGCGTTGTGATGCTGACGGGCGATAATCAGCGGACGGCTGACGCCATCGGCAAGCTTGCGGGCGTGGACGATGTGGTCGCGGGCGTTCTGCCGGGCGGTAAGGAGGCTGTCGTGCGCGAGCTTCAGAAATATGGCCCCGTCGCTATGGTCGGCGACGGCATCAACGACGCACCTGCCCTCACCGCCGCCGATACCGGCATTGCCATCGGCGCAGGCGCCGACGTTGCAATCGACGCGGCGGACGTGGTGCTTATGAAGAGCACGCTTCTGGACGTCGCCGCCGCCATCCGTCTCAGCCGCGCAGCGCTGCGGAACATTCACGAAAACCTGTTCTGGGCGTTTATTTACAACGTCATCGGCATCCCGCTGGCAGCCGGCGTGTTCGTCGGGCTGGGGCTGACGCTCAATCCGATGTACGGTGCTGCGGCGATGAGCCTGTCCAGCTTCTGCGTGGTGTCGAACGCGCTGCGGCTGAATCTGTGCAGGCTGTACAGTTCCAAGCATGATCACAAGGGCAGCCCCCTGCCGGAATTTCATCTGGCAGAACAAAATAAGGAGGATACTGGTATGACAAAGACACTGTATGTAAAGGGCATGATGTGCGGCCACTGCGAAGCGCGCGTCAAGAAGGCGCTCGAGGCCGTGGACGGCGTGGCTTCCGCTGCTGCGGACCATAATAACGGCACCGCTGTCGTGACACTCACGAAGGACGTTTCGGATGAGACGCTCAAGGCCGCCGTCGAGGCGCAGGATTACGAGGTCACCGGCGTCGCGTGACCGTTTCCCGGCTGCGCTGACAAACAGAATGCCCCTGTTCCGCTGACGGAACAGGGGCATTGCTATGGTTGAAAGCGAAGTTACGCGTTTTCGTTTTCCTTATCAAGATTGGCAAGGAATTCGATGAGTCGGGCTTCATCCTCGCGGCGGTCGGCAAACAGTTCAAGATTGTCGCCCTGTTCGCTCAGAAGCTGACCGAGGGCGATATACTCGCTCAACGCGCTCTTGAGGTTGAAAACGTCGCCGTCCTGGCTCTTGAGATACACATCACCGGTGCAGTTGTGGATGACCTTGCGGAATTCTTCGACTTCTTTGATGTTTCTGAGTTTCATGTTCATTGCCTCCCATGCAATTTTTTCTTTGACTTTCGATTACAGCAGCAGTATACGCGCTGGAGAAGGAAAATTCAAGGGGTGGTTTGAATAAAATGTACAAAGGAATGTACTCTATTTTGTGCGATACGCCGGATAATAGGTGTACAGCCGGACCAGCGCAGCGTGGCGGTTTCCTGTATCCGGGGCGAGGAAATGTACACTGCCGGGCTCGGTGCCCGCATCTTGACCGCTCTGGAGGACGATCAGAAGTTCATCCATGTCCTTTCCGGCGGAAATGCTGGAGAACGGCGCGTCGGAAAGGCCGACCCATTTGCCGTCTTCGCGCGTGAGCATCAGCATGTACGGCTGCTCCATACCGTCAATACCGGAGACAGTCAGTGTCCCATGAAACAGGCTCTTGTGGAGCATGCTTTTTGTCAGCGTCCCGGTGAGCGTGAGCGTGTGCGTCTGCGCAAACGCTTCGTCGTCCAGCGCATATTCGGTAACGGTCTGAGAAAGTTCGACCGGTGTCTGCGTCGGTACGACAACCATCACCACAAGATTTAAAATCAGCACCGCGATTGCGATGCCGAGCACGGCCGTGCGGTGGCGGGCAAACCAGTTTTTATTTTCTTCTCCCATAGGGACGGCACTCCATTCTTCACAGATTCTTCAGATTTGAAGCCTTGAAATAGTTACAATTTTGTGTATAATAAATTACAGATTGATATCAAATCAACGAATCAAAACTGAAAGGGGCGGGTGCGATGGCAATATGACTGCCTGCTTTTGACACAAACGACCGATCACAACAACCATCTTTCATACAAAAGGGCGCTGCGGGAGAGCCGCAGCGCCCTTTTTGATTATACAGGAATCAGCCGAAATCTGCAAGCACCTTATCCGGCATACGGGACGAGTTCAAAGTATTCCAGTTCCGGCTTGCCGTCAATATACCACTGCCAGTCGCCGGCAGGCTGTTCGACCGCGATGCGGCCGGTCACGCCGTCGTTTGTGATCACATCAACGAAGCTTTTTCCGTCGGTGCCCGTGACCTGAAGGACAGTGCCGGGGCCGAAGACGGACTGCGTGCCGTCGTCCAGCGTGACAGGGATGTCCATGACAACTGTCATGCGGGAATAGCTTGTGTTTGCAGGAACAATCTGCCACGCGTCGCCCAGCGGTGTCAGCACATCGTCGTGCAGGGCATAGGCGCGGATGGCGCTGTACGAGCCGAGCACGTTCTGGGTACTCTCAAGCTGGAGACTGTTATCGGAGACACCGATGATCGCGGCCTCCATGAAGGTCTGATCTTCAAACGGGATCAGCTGCGGCGTTCCGGTCTTCAGCGACCAGACGTTCAGCACATATTGATCTCCGTTCATATTGCCGTTGAAGTAGACCTCCGGATAGCCGTCCGTATCCAGATCGGCCAGCCAGATATGGGCGTTAAAGCTGGCAGGATAGGAGGCGTCGGCCTCTTCAAAGCCGGTGTCGAAGACGTCCGAACCCTTCTGGATGCGAAGCACGAACGACTGCTGATCGTATTGATCCCAGATGCGCAGCAGCTGAACCGACTCAGGCGTACCGCAGCCGTCCAGATCGGCCTCGCCGCTGCGGACGATCTCCGTGCGGATGCTCTGGAAGCCGTAGAGCGTGATGCCGTCGTAGGGAATCTCTGCCGGGACGGGATCCTGCGCGGGAAGTTCAACCGGGGCAAACGGTTCCGCTTCGGGTTCTTCCGGGACGGGCGCGACAGGCTGCGGGTCAGCAGGCGTAACAATGTCCTCAGCCGGCTCTTCGGACGGGACGACGCGGATGGCAACAGCCAGCACCTGCGGCGGGTCAGACTCGGAAACGTCGCCAAGGTAGGTAATGTCCACCTGAAGCGCCTGCGTCAATTCAGACACGGAGATGGGCCAGCCGTCCGCGCCGGTGGGAACAAGCCCGTCGGCCAGCGTGACCGTGACTGCTTCCGCAGCGCCGAACGCAGGATCTTCATCCGCGGGGCGGACGGATAGCGTATCGCTGTCAGACGAAAGAATATCGGCAGTAAAGGTTGTGACATGCACGGCGGCGGGCGCCTCGGGCTCCGGGTCAGCCTGCACAGGCTCTTCCGGGAGCGGCTTTGCGCAGCTGCACAGCAGCGTGAGCGCCAGCGCCGCGGCCAGCACGAGAATCAGCTTTTTCATAGTTCCTCCTTCTGGGAAATACACGACTTATATCCCAGTGTCACAATCATAGCGGATTCCTTTGCTTTCGTCAATGGACACTTTTGCTTATTTTGAACATATTTTCACCGTTTCCTCCATCAAAATGCAGCATCTTTGTGATTATGTGAACTTGCGGAAACAATTTGTAATGTTTCTAGCGCCCAGCCGTGCAGACGCGCCATATAGGCCGGAACAGCCTCCCCGATTTGCCGGGGAGGCTGTTCCGGTACGTCCCGCCTGGCGGGATATTTTTTATGCAGTTACCGGCACGCCGCTCCGCCCCATTCGACAGCGGTGAAGCCTGTGCGTGCCGGGGCTGTAAGCGTCTGCGGCGCGATTTCGACCGGGGCGGACAGTGGCTTGAAGGCCATGAAAACGCGAATGAGCGTGTCCGGCTCAGGCGTGATGGTCAGGCGGGCACTTTCGGTGTAGGCCTCATGCTGAAACGCAATCAGATTATAGGCGTTTTCCTGCATCAGCGGCAGCCAGTAGACGATAAACTCGTTGGCCTCCGTGCGGTTCAGGCCGAGTTTCCCCAGCGCATCCTCCAGAAATTCCGCCGTGCCGCTTCCCGGCACACAGAAGCCGGATGTGAAATCATATTCCGTTTCCGATATGCCTTCCCAGTATAAATACCGGTAGGTCTGGCCGTTTTTATCTGTCAGCGTCCCGTCGGGTCTTGCCGAGACGGTCCAGCCGTCTGCGTAGGCCGGATAGGTGCACGTCAGCTTTCCGTCATAGTCCAGCTGAACCGTTATCTCCGTTTCCGTCTGCGGATACAGATACGCGACCGGCTTGGCGTCGCAGGTCTCGTCCTGTTCCTCCTCCGGATAGAGATAGATGACTGGCTTTGCAGAATACTGCGCATTCTCATCCTTCCGCTCGTCGCGCGGACCACAGGCGGTCAGACTAAGCGTCAGCGCAAGGGGCAGCAAAAAAGCAAGCAGCTTCTTCATGTTGGTTCCTCCTGTCTGCATAAAATCTGTTCTATCCATACAGACAGGAAATGAAGAAGCTGGTTGCATTTCCTTTTTTGTTTTTTCCGGCCAGCAGCCGTGCAAGCGTCGCGCGGATGACGGGCAGGCAGTCTTCCGGTCTTTCCAGTTCCAGAACAGCCTGCTCAAACGGGCACAGGCCCGTTCCCTGCCGGTTCAGAAGCTTTTCGGTCTTCGTCTCACAGGCGCAGTCCACGCCGTTCGCAATCAGGAAGTCCGCAGCAGCGACGCTCATCGTCTCGGCATAAACGCCCGCTGCACCGCCCAAAATATAGATCGCGGCGGCAGCCTTGCCGACGATGGTGTCGCAGACAAGTGCATCCTTTAAAAGTTCCGGCTGTGCGTCAAATACCCGCAGCGCCGGGCCGACGCCCCGGCCAAAGTCCTTGTGAACGGTCACGCCGTTCTTTTGCACGACAAGCGTATATGCGCCGTTTTCAAACAGCGCGGACAAATTTTCCGTGTTCATTTTGGACGCATCTCCTTCGGCAATTCTTTTTCGATCTGAATCATGATCAGCGACAGCAGCAGCGCCAGCACCATCACGCCCACGGCAATCAGATAATACGGCTGGTTGGCAATGTCGGCGATGGAATAGCCGGTCGTACCGTCAGAGACAGCGTAGCCGATCACCAGCAGCACCAGCGCAGCGGCGAAGCAGAGGTTCCGGATCGTGCCGAGCAGTTTGTCCCGGCCAAGCAGGAAGCTATAAAACGCTTCGGGTGCGTCAAACTGCGATCCTGCCTTCCACGGCGTAAACAGGCGGCAGAAAAAATCCTTCACAGGGAATCCCCCTTTTTCCTTGATAGAGCAAGTATAGCAGGCTTTTGCAAAAAAAGCAACGCACCGGGCGTCCGGCACGCCGCCGGGCGTTGACTTTTTTGCGCGGGACTCGTATACTTTTGGAAAACAGGCATTTCAGGAGAAGCGGATCATGATCTACACGGTTACGACGAATCCCAATATTGATTATTATATGGACCTGCGTGCGCCGCTGCGCGTGGGCGGCATCAACCGCTCCGGGCACGAACTGCTTGCGCCGGGCGGAAAGGGGATCAATGTTTCGCTGATGCTGCAAACGCTCGGAAAGCCATCGTGCGTGCTGGGGTATCTGGCCGGGCCGACGGGACGGCTTCTTGAATCGCTCATGGCGGACACCGGCTGCAGCTGCCATTGGTTCTGGCTGCAAAGCGGCCAGACGCGCATCAACACTAAGATCAATACCAGTCCTGAGACGGCCTTCAACGCCTCCGGCCCCGCGCTTGCGCAGGCCGACATTGATGCGTTGTGCGCGTTCCTGCGCGGATTAACCCCGGACGATCAGCTTGTCATCAGCGGTAATCTGCAAAAAAGTCCGCAGGGCGCGTTTTCAGCACTTCTTTCCGCTGCACGGGAGGCCGGCGTGAGCGCCGTCGTGGACACGAGCGGCGCGGCACTGCGCGAAGCGCTTGCGTTTCGACCGCTGCTGATCAAGCCCAACGGCGAGGAACTGTGCGAGTTGTTCGGCGAACAGGCGCAAACGCCGGACGCGCTCTTTGCGCTTGCGCAGCGGGCGCAGGCTCTGGGCGCGCGGAACGTTCTGGTGTCCATGGGCGCGGACGGCGCGCTGCTGCTGGCGGAAACTGGGCGCGTTTACCGGGCACGGCTCCGCAGCGCGCAGCCGGTCGTCTCCACCGTCGGTGCGGGCGACAGCGTGACGGCAGGCTTTCTTGCGGGGCTGCTGGACACGGAAGACTATGCCTTGGCTCTCCGCCTCGGCACCGCCTGCGGCAGTGCGACAGCCTACAGCGCGTGTTTGGCAAGCCGGGATATGATCGAGGCTGTACTGCCGGCGGTCGAAATTATGACTCTGTAAAAACTTCGGAAAGGAAGAGAACCATGCAGGCAATTCAGGAACTGCTCTCCAACCGCGTGCTGATCAGCGGCCTTGTCGGCTGGGGAGCGGCGCAGGTTTTGAAGACGATTATTTACGCGCTCATGCACCATACGCTGGATCTGACGCGCATTTTCGGCGACGGCGGCATGCCGAGCGGCCATTCAGCTACGGTCTGCGCCGTGGCGACCTCGGCGGGAATTTTATATGGGCTGGGTTCGTTTCCATTCGCCATCAGCGTGATCGTGGCGATTATCGTCATGCACGACGCAATGGGCGTCCGGCTCGAAACGGGCAAGCAGGCGAAGCTTTTGAACGAGTTCATCGACCTGTTTGCCAAGCTGGAGCAGCCGCTGTCTGATCAGGAAAAACTCAAGGAACTCGTCGGCCATACGCCGCTTCAGGTCTGCATGGGCGGGCTGCTTGGCATTCTGACGGGCGTTTTGTGCAATCTCGGCGCGTAAACGCTGCGGCGGACTGGACAGCGCCGCCGGTTTGCGGTACAATCATTTTAATTTCAATCAAGTCACCGGACGTTCAAACAGGAAAGGAGCACCCATATGGCACAACTCGGACTCGGTACGCGATGCGTACAGGCAGGCTACAGCCCGAAAAACGGCGAGCCCCGTCAGATCCCCATCATCCAGAGCACCACGTTCAAATACGAGAGCGGCGCCGAAATGGGCAAACTCTTCGATCTTGAGACGAGCGGCTATTTTTATTCCCGCCTGCAGAACCCGACGAACGACGCCGTCGCGGCGCGTATCGCCGCGCTTGAGGGCGGTACGGCTGCCATGCTGACAGCCTCCGGACAGGCAGCGATCTTCTTCGCGGTGTTCAATATTGTCGGCGCGGGTGACCATCTGGTCAGTTCGTCGAGCATTTATGGCGGCAGCTTCAATCTTTTTGCCGTCACCATGAAGCGCATGGGCGTCGAGGTCACGTTTGTCAATCCTGACTGCTCTGCGGAGGAACTGGACGCCGCATTTCGGCCCAACACAAAGGCCATGTATGGCGAGACGATTGCAAACCCGGCGCTGACCGTTCTGGATATCGAAAAATTCGCGGCGGCCGCGCACCGGCACGGCGTTCCGCTGATTGTGGACAACACGTTTGCAACGCCCATCAACTGCCGCCCGTTTGAATGGGGCGCAGATATCGTCGTACACTCGACGACAAAATACATGGACGGCCACGCGGGCGCCATCGGCGGCGCGATCGTTGATTCCGGCAAATTTGACTGGACGAAGTACCCGGACAAATACCCCGGTCTGTGTACGCCCGACGAGAGTTATCACGGCGTGACATATACTGAGCGCTTCGGCCTCGCGGGTGCGTATATCACGAAGGCGACTGTCCAGCTGATGCGCGATCTCGGCGCGATTCAGTCCCCGCAGAGCGCGTATTATCTGAATCTCGGCCTTGAGAGTTTGCATGTGCGCATGCCGCGTCACTGCGAAAACGCGCAGAAAGTCGCGGAATTTTTGCAGCAGCACGAAAATGTCTCGTGGGTGCAGTATTGCGGCCTGCCGGGCGACAAATATTATGAACTCGGACAGAAATACCTGCCGCACGGCTCCTGCGGCGTCGTAAGCTTCGGCGTCAAGGGCGGACGGGCCGCAGCCGAGACTGTCATGGGCAGGCTCAAGGTCGCGTCCATCGAAACGCATGTAGCCGATTCGCACACATGCTGCCTGCATCCGGCATCGACGACGCACCGGCAGATGAATGCCGAGGAGCTGCAGGCCGCCGGTGTCCGCGAGGATCTGATCCGCTATTCCTGCGGATTGGAGGACGCGGAGGATCTGATTGCCGATCTTGATCAGGCGCTGCGATAATCACGGAAAGGAACCCACGCCATGCCTATTATGATCCCGAACGGCCTGCCGGCCGCGAAAACGCTGGCAGACGAGAATATTTTCGTCATGAACGAGACGCGGGCCGTCACGCAGGACATCCGCCCGCTGCAGATCCTCGTTCTGAACCTCATGCCGACCAAGATTGCCACGGAAACGCAGCTGTCGAGACTGCTCGGCAACACGCCGCTTCAGGTAGAACTGGAACTCATTCACACGGACAGCCACGAATCCAAAAACACGTCCCGCGAACATCTGCTGAAATTCTATCAGACATTCGAGGACGTGAAGGAGCGCTGGTTCGATGGGCTGATCATTACCGGCGCACCTGTGGAACAGATGCCGTTTGAGCAGGTCGAATACTGGCCGGAACTGTGCCGCATCATGGAATGGAGCCGGACGCATGTGCACAGCACGTTCCATATCTGCTGGGGTGCGCAGGCGGGACTTTATTATCACTACGGCATCGGGAAGACTACCCTGCCCGAAAAACTCTTCGGCGTCTATCCGCACCGGGTCGAGCGGCGCTCGTCCATGCTCATGCGCGGGTTTGACGATGTGTTCATGGTCCCGCATTCGCGGCATACAAGCGTCCGGCGCGAGGATATCGAGCGGTGCAGCAAGCTGAAAATTCTTGCCTCGTCCGAACAGGCAGGAGTCTACGCTATGGCCACGGAGGGCGGTCGGCAGATTTTCATCACCGGCCACTCGGAATACGATGCCGGAACGCTGGAATCGGAGTACCTGCGCGATAAAAACGCCGGACTTCCCATCCATGTGCCGGAGAACTATTACCCGGATGACGACGATACCAAGCCGCCCATGGTCACATGGCGCAGCCACGCAAACCTGCTGTACCAGAACTGGCTCAACTACTTTGTCTATCAGACTACGCCGTATGACCTCTCCGCCATTCGGCCGGTATAAATTCTCAGATAAAAAGCCGCCGGTTGTTCCGGCGGCTTTGGTCGTTATCCTGCGTCCCGCTCGCGCAGACCTGCGACGGAACTGACGGGCAGTGAGAAGCAGATCGCACCGGCCTTTGTGCCGGGGCCTGCGTTTTCGTTGATCGCACGCATGATCGCGGCCTTTTCGTCCGCGTAGGCGATGATGTAGACCATATCCTTTTCATCGGCCAGACTCACGCCGAAGAATTTTTCTCCGCGCTTCGAGCCTGTGCCCTTGGCGTGCAGCACTGTGCCGCCGCCTGCGCCTGCGGCCCGTGCGGCATCCATGACGAGATCGGCGTAGCCCTCGTTCAGAATCACGACGATCAGTTCATGATTGAATTCCATATGCGGCGTTCCTCCTGTTTTCAGATCGTTGGTCAGATAGGCGAGCGTTCTGCCGCCCGCCACGCTCTTGAGCGGCACGGTCAGCAGAATCCCGTTGCCGGGAATGTCGAGAAACAGCTTGCGCTTGGCAGCCTTGACAAGCTGCGCGGCCTCCTGTGCGCTGGCGACGGAGGTGGTGACGGTTTTGGATGTTTCATCCAGGCCGTAGACGGCCAAATGCTCATTTTTGGCCGTGCCTCTTCCGGGTGCGCTGAGGATCATCGGCAGACCCGCCTCGCGGAACAGGGCGTTCATGGCCTCGCCCCGGTCGGAATCGGTAACGGCAATGATATAATATAATTCCATATCAGCAGGCCTCCCACAGTTCGATGATCTCGTTGTCGCCGAAGTCCGGCAGAGCCGGTTCCTTTTCGGCGCGGCGGGATTTGATGACGTAGATCGCGCCCATGACCTGCACGGTAATCAGCGGCATCATCGCAACGAGCGCGACAAGGCCGAACGCGTCCGTCATGACATTCCCGCCCAGCGCTTCGCACGCGCCCATGGCAAACGGCAGCATAAACGTCGCTGTCAGCGGGCCGGAAGCCACGCCGCCGGAGTCGAATGCGATGGCCGTAAACGTGCGCGGCACGAAGAACGACAGGGCCAGCGCGATAAAATACCCCGGCACAAGGAAGTACATGATCGAAACGCCCGTGATGACGCGCAGCATCGCAAGTCCGCCTGCGGCGGAAACGGCGATAGACAGGCTCATGCCCATAGCCTTTGCCGAGATTGCGCCCGCACTTAAATCCTCGACCTGCCGGTTGAGGATATGGACGGCAGGCTCAGCGTTGATGATGAACCAGCCCATCAGCATGGCCAGCGGAATGAGCAGCCACAGCTTCCATCCCTCCGTCAGCGCCGCGCCCAGCGCATAGCCGACCGGCGAGAAGCCGACGTTCACGCCCGTCAGGAACAGGACGAGTCCCGCGTATGTATACAGAATGCCCACCATGACCCGCAAAAACGGCAGCTTCCGCAGCCGCAGCGAGACGACTTGGAAGATCAGGAAGAACACCACGATCGGCAGCAGCGCCAGCGTGACCTCCTTCAGATATTCCGGGAAGGCGTGCAGATAGTCCCGGCCCAGTGCAACGGTATTGGTGATGGCGGCGGCAGCTTCCGACTCCGCCTGTGCGGGCTGCGTCTTGTAGATCGCGCCCAGCAGCAGCACCGACGCGATCGGCCCAATGGAACACAGACCGACAAGGCCGAACGAGTCCGCCTTCGCGTTTTCGTCGGAACGGATAGACGCCACGCCGACGCCGAGCGCCATGATGAACGGCACGGTCATCGGCCCGGTTGTCACGCCGCCGGAGTCAAACGCAACGGCGAGAATGCCCTGATCGGACAGGAACGCAGCCAAAAACACCAGCACATAAAACACGATCAGCAGCAGCCGCAGCGAAATGCCGAACAGAATGCGCACCATGCAGAGCATCAGGAAGATGCCCACGCCGACGGAGACGGTCAGAATGAGGACCGTTTTGTCAATCTCCGGCACGTTGGCCGCCAGTACCTGCAGATCCGGCTCGGCCACCGTAATGGCGACACCCAGCAGGAAGCTGACAATCAGAATCAGACCGAGCTTGCGCGATTTTGTCAGCTTCGCGCCCATGTAGTTGCCGATCTTGCTCATGGACATTTCCGCGCCGAGCGTGAACAGACCCATGCCCAGAATGAGCATGGCCGTCGCCAGCACGAATGAGAGCATCAGCCCCGTATCGACCGGCACGAGCACGAAGCAGATGGCCAGCACGATCAGGCTGATCGGCAGCACGGAGGCCGCGGCCTCTCTCAGTTTTTCCAGTAACACCTGTTTGCGGTACAAAGCCTCACTCCTATTTCAAGAATTGTTCTTATTTTATCAGAAAAATCCCGTTCTGAACAGAGCGGAAATGTAAAAAGGCTGTTAATTTTATGCACCGTGTATTTTTATGCAGTTTCACCAAAGAATTATCGATTTACTTGACGAAAGGGCAGAAAGCCAATACAATAACGAAGCTTATGCGCAGAACTCCCGGCCGCATGCGCGGCCGGGAGTGAATTTTTATGAAAAAGAGAGAGTATTTTATGGAGAAGAAACCCGCGCGTGCCGTCGCCCTGCTGCCTATCGGAGTGTTCCTTGTCTTGTATCTGGGTCTGGGCTGTCTGTTTGAATACGGTTTGAAAATTGAGATGGGCTTTTACAACATTCCGATCGTTGTGGCGTTCCTGGCCGCGATCCTCGTCGCCTGCCTGCAGAACCGGGCGCTGTCGTTCGACGACAAGCTGGAGGTCATGGCAAAGGGCGTCGGCGACAAGAATATCATGACGATGATCCTGATCTTTCTGGCCGCCGGTGTGTTTGTCGGCGTCGTGGGCCGAAGCAGCGCAGAATCTGTCGCATATTTCATGCTTGCGCATATCCCGGCGCGGTTTGCCGTTGCAGTTCTGTTCGTTGTCTCGTGCTTCGTCTCGACGGCCATGGGCACGTCCTGCGGCACGATCACGCTGATCGTCCCCATCGCCGTCGCCGTGGCGAAGGCGTCGGGGTTCCATCTGGCGCTGTGCATCGGATCCGTCATGGGCGGCGCGATGTTCGGCGACAATCTCTCGTTCATCTCCGACACGACCATCGCCGCCTGCAGCACGCAGGGCTGCGAAATGAAGGACAAATTCCGTACGAACTTCCGCATCGCGCTGCCGGCGGCACTCGTAACACTGGCGCTGATCATTGTGTTCTCGCTGAAAAGCGACATTGGCGCGGTTGAAATTTCGGAATACCATCTGCTGCAGACCGTCCCGTATCTGCTGGTGCTTATCGGCGGCGTGGCGGGCGTCAATGTGTTCCTCGTGCTGCTGACCGGCATTTTCTCCGGGGCCATCATCATGCTCGCCACCGGTGCGGTGCACCCGACCGAGCTGCTGGGGAACATGGGCTCCGGCGCGTCCGGGATGTTTGAGACGATCATGGTCACGATCCTCGTGTCTGCCATGTGCGGCCTCATCCGCGAATACGGCGGCTTTGAAGCGCTGCTCGGATTTATTCGCCGCATTTTCCACGGCAACAAGGGCGGCCAACTCGGCATCGGATTGCTTGTCGGTGCGATGGACATCGCCACGGCCAATAATACCGTCGCCATCGTCATGGCCGGACCCATCGCAAAGCAGATGAGCGAGGAATACGGCATCACGGGCAAAAAGAGCGCGTCGCTGCTCGACACCTTCTCGTGCATCTTCCAGGGCATCATTCCCTACGGCGCGCAGATGCTTCTGGCGATCTCCGCCGTTTCAGAACTCGGTGAAACGCTCACCGCGTTCCAGATTATCCCGTTCCTGTTCTACCCCTTCCTGCTGCTCATCAGTTCACTGGTCTTTATCTTCCTTGTGCCGGAACGGAAAGCGGCGGGCCACTGAAAAAACGAAAACTCTGGCGAAATTACAATATTTCGTGGTCAGCGATACATTTGACAATGTAGATATTTAGAAATCAGTGACTGCGGCACAGCCAAAGCCTCCCCTTACCGCGTAGGGCGTGGCAAGGGGAGGCTTTGGCGCGAGCCTTCGGCGAATCCGTACTGCCCTGTAAATTTTGAACGTAAGGCCAATTTACTGCAGCCATTCAAACGCGGTGACTTACAAATTTGGAGTACCGTAACAGGCGGCGCGTACCATAGCGGTCGTAAGGTAACGATGTGTGTTCGCAACGACTATAAAGTTGGTACTCACTTGAATTGTATCCGCAGCACGCACCAACCGCGTCCAAGCACTCTTTTCTCCCCTATCTTTTCTCTTGCAAGAGAAAAGATAGGGCCGCCGGAGGCATGTTGGAACCGCTTTGCTGGTTTGTGTTTCTCGATGGGAATGCCTGACCCAGAAAAAACGTATTTTGACAGACACACCGGGCACAGCCAATGGCCGCGCCCGGTGTTTTGCATTATACCATCCGGCAGCAGGATTCACAGTCTTCTTTCTTGGGGAATTTACTGTGATCATACTCAATGTGGTTCTTCTCGTAATAGTCCTGGATGGCGGACTTGACGGCCTCCTCGGCCAGAACGGAGCAGTGCAGCTTGTGCGCGGGCAGTCCGCCCAGCGCATCGACGACCTCCTGATTGGTCAGCGCCAGCGCATCGTCCAGCGTCCGGCCCTTGATCATCTCCGTCGCAATGGAACTCGACGCGATCGCGCTGCCGCAGCCGAACGTCTCAAACTTCACATCCTCGATTTTATTGTCCTTGATCTTCAGGTACATCTTCATGATATCGCCGCACTTGGCGTTGCCGACCTCGCCGACGCCGTCCGCGTCCGCGATCTCGCCGACATTGCGCGGGTGCATGAAGTGATCCATGACGGTTTCGGTATACAGTGCCATGATAAAAGCCCTCCTTACAGCGTAAACTGCCGTTTGCCGCTCATCAGGTCCTTCCAGACCGGCGACATGTTCCGCAGATCGTCCACGATCGGCGGAAGTTCGGCAAGGATATAGTCGATTTCTTCTTCGGTATTGTCCTCACAGATGGTCAGGCGCAGCGAGCCGTGCGCGACCTCGTGCGGCCGTCCGATGGCCAGCAGCACATGGCTGGGGTCGAGCGAACCGGACGTGCAGGCGGAGCCGGACGATGCGCTGATGCCCTTCGCGTCGAGCAGCAGCAGAAGACTCTCGCCCTCGATGCCCTCGAAGCAGAAGCTCACATTGCCGGGCAGCCGCGGCGCACGCGCACCGTTCAGCGCGCAGTGCGGAATCTTGGAAATGCCGTCAATGAGTTTGTCCCGCAGGGCCGTGACCTTCTTTGTATTCTCGTCCATGTTGGCGCACGCTTCCTTCAAAGCTGCCGCCATGGCCGCGATGCCGGGGACGTTCTCCGTGCCGCCGCGCTTGCCGCGCTCCTGCGCGCCGCCCTCGATGAGATTCGTGAGAATAATGCCGCGCCGCGCATAGAGCATGCCCACGCCCTTCGGACCGTGGAATTTGTGCGCGGACAGGCTCAGCATGTCGATGTGCATTGCGTTCACGTCGATCTTCACATGCCCCGCTGCCTGCACCGCGTCGGTGTGGAACAGCACGCCGCGTTCATGGCACACCGCGCCGATTGCCTCGATCGGCTGGATGGTGCCGATCTCATTGTTGGCGAACATGATGGTCACGAGGCAGGTGTCGTCACGGATGGCGTCTGCGACCTGCTGGGCCGAGACAAGGCCGTCTGCGTGCACGTCCAGCAGCGTCACCTCAAAGCCCTGTTTTTCCAGCCGTTTCAGGGTATGCAGGACGGCATGATGCTCAAATGTGGTGGAAATAATGTGCTTTTTGCCCTTGCGCGCGCCGAGATAGGCGGCGGAGGTAATAGCCTGATTGTCGGCCTCGCTGCCGCCGGAGGTAAAATAGATTTCGCGCGGCTGCGCGCCGAAGCAGGCGGCCATATCGGCACGCGCCGTCTCGAGCACTTCCTTGGCCTGCTGGCCGATGGTGTAGAGGCTCGACGGGTTGCCGAACGTGTTATTCAGGTGATAGGTCATCGTATCGATGGCCGTCTGGTGCATTCTGGTGGTTGCTGCGTTATCCGCATAGACTTGCATCAAATATCAGCTCCTTTGCAGGGAATTCTTTCTTATGTTTTGAGGATAGCATACATTCCCCATAAAGTCAATAGGTTTATAGGCTGAATGACTTCAGAAAAAATTAAGGCTTTCTTCATCCGGGTTTGGTTGTTTTTCCGGTAACTTTTGTGTATGATAAGCTACACGAACTTTCGGAGGTACAGCTATGGCAAATATTCTGGATTATCTGGACTGGCGCGGCGATCTGACGCTGGCAGAGCGCGGGTTCAACGAGGTGGACAATCTGCTGATGGCGGAACTTTGCTTTCTGGACTTCTCCGGGATCGTTCCGGCGGACTTTTCCGCCCCAGTTTTCCTGCCGGCTGCCATGCGGCAATACGACGCGGCGCGGCCGCAGGAGACGATGGGCGTGTTGGTGCCGGAGCAAATCCCGGAATTGGGCCACAAAATGGCGGCAAGCCGCCGCTTTTCCGATTTGACGCTCTGCGCCTATGTCAGCCGCACCGACGAGGAAACGCAGACGCAGTTCTCCGCGCTGACGATCCTGCTGCCGGATAAAACGGCCTACATTGCCTTCCGGGGCACGGACGACACGATTGTCGGCTGGAAGGAGGATTTTAATCTGGCCTTTCTGCCGGTCGTTCCGGCGCAGAAAATGGCGGCAGAGTATCTGTCTGCGGCAGCCGCGGCGCTTCCGTCGCATCCGCTTCGCGTGGGCGGACACTCCAAGGGCGGCAATCTCGCGGTCTACAGCGCAGTGTTCTGCGGCGAAGCCGTGCAGAACCAGCTGATGCGCGTATACAATAACGACGGCCCCGGCTTCCGCACGTCGCTGCTTGGCCTGCCGGAACACAAGCGCGTCGCGGACAGGATCACGACCATTCTGCCGGAATCGTCTGTCGTCGGCATGCTGCTGGAGCATGAGGAACGCTATGAGGTCGTGCGCAGCACGCAGAGCGGCCTGTGGCAGCACGACGGCTTCTCGTGGCAGGTGCGCGGGGAACGGTTTGAGCATCTGCCCGATCTGACCGAGGGCGGCAAGCTGGTTGACGAGACGATCCGCACGTTCATTCTCTCCCTGAGTCCGGAGCAGCGCGTGGCCTTCACCGATGCGCTGTTTGATATTCTTACCTGTACCGATGCCGGTACGCTCACCGATCTCAAGGAAGGTGGGCTCAAAACAGCGGCAGCCATGCTCAAGAAATACCGCACGCTGGACAAGCCCACACGCCATGCGCTGGGCAGCACGCTGCGCCTGTTTATGGCGGCTGGCGCAAAGACGGCAGCCTCCGAACTCAATCCCGTGAACCTGCTCCTGCGCCATCTGCCGCTGCAAAAGCTGGCAGACGATCTGGACGAACCGTAAACAAGAGAGAATACGGCTTTCATGCAAAAAGAGCCTGCTGCAAAAATACTTTGCAGCAGGTCCTTTTGGTTCCAGACATATTGCAGCCGGCGGTCATTCCGCCGAGATGAGGTAATAGTAGATCGGCTGGCCGCCGGAGACGAGATTGACCTCCGCGTCGGGCGCATGCTGCCGGAACAGTTCCAGCGCCGCCTCTGCGTCGGGCTCCTGAATGTCCGCGCCGTAGAAGATGTTGATGAATTCCTTGCCGGCCTCCGCAGCCTTGTCCGCGAGAGACGCAAGAAGCGTGGTGATCTCACGCGCTGTTCCAGCCAGCGCGCCATCGCACAACCCGAGATAATCGCCCGCGTGAATATCAAAGCCGTCAAAGTCCGAGTCGCGCGCGGCATAGGTGATCTGCATGGTCATGACGCCGGAGAGGCAGCCGGTCATGGCCGCTTCGTTTTCGCTCGGCTCCATTGCTGCGTCGAACGAGAGCATGGCGCTGATGCCCTGCGGGACGGTCTTGGTCGGGATAACCACGACTTCGCGCGAAGCCAGTTCCGCCGCCGCCTGCGCAGCCATGATGATGTTCTTGTTGTTGGGCAGGACGAAGACGATCTCCGCAGGCGTCTTTTCGATCGCGTGCAGAATATCCTCCGTCGAGGGGTTCATGGTCTGGCCGCCCTCAATGATCTCGTCAACACCGAGATCGCGGAACACGCCGGCCAGGCCCGCACCCGCGCACACGGCGACGCTGCCGTAGCGCTTTTCGGGTTCTGCCGGAGCCGCCTGCTCCGCAGGCTGGCTTTCCAACTCCTTTTCCACAGTCTCCAGATCGTCGGTCGAACGGGCCTTGCGGCCGGCGGTCAGATCATCGTGCTGCAGGCGCATGTTCTCGATCTTTGCAAGTTCCAGCGTACCATACTTCTGGGCCTCGCTCAGTGCGTCACCCGGAATATTCGTATGTACATGGACCTTGAACGCTTCGTCGTCCTCGCCGATGACGAGACTGTCGCCGATGCTGCCGAGATACTCGCGCAGCGGGTCGAGCGAGGTAATATCCTCGCGCTTGCGCACAATAAAGACCGTGTCGAACGCGAATGTGATGTCCTCAGAGTCGAAAATGCCGAAATCGGCCTCTTCATTCGTTGCACCTGTGTCCTCGCAGACAATATCGTTGCCGCGCAGGCTTTCGAGCATGCCGCGCAGAATAAGGCAGAAGCCCATACCGCCCGCATCAACGACGCCGGCCTTTTTAAGAACCGGATTCTGGTTGACGGTGTTGTCCAGCGCAGCGTGCGCCGTGTCAAGGCAGTGCTGCAGCACATACTCGATCTCATTGTTTTCCTCGGCCAAATCGCGCGCGGCGTCTGCCGTGAGGCGGGAGACGGTCAGAATTGTGCCCTCGGCGGGCTTCATGACTGCCTTATACGCAGCTTCCACACCTGCTGTCAGTGCAGCGGCAAAGTCCTTGCCGTCGGCCTCGAGTTTACCCTTGAGCGACTTGGAAAAGCCGCGGAACAGAAGAGACAGAATCACGCCCGAATTGCCTCTGGCCCCGCGCAGGAGCGCGGAGGCCGTCTTGTCGGCGGCCTTGGTGAGCGTAATGCCGTCTGCCTTGCGCAGTTCTGTGCTGGCGGCAGAGAGCGTCATGCTCATATTCGTGCCGGTATCTCCGTCCGGAACAGGGAAAACGTTCAGTTCATTGACCTTCTGCTTATTCAGGTCGATCTCGGCAGCGGCGGAGAGCATCATCCGGCTGAACGCCGCGCCGTCAATGGTTTTGATCATGGTTTACCTCCGTGAGCGCCCTTGTATGCGCGCGTGAATTGAAATCGATATCAGTCGACGGAAATGGAATCGACAAATACGTTCACGGCACGCACCTCGGTGCCCGTGGACTTGGTAACGAAATAGCGGACCTCGCTGATGATGGAGGACGCGATTGCACTGAGATTGACGCTCTTATCGACCATGATATGCAGGTCGATGGAAATGGAATTGTCGGCGCTGAACGTGACCTTGACGCCCTTGCCCATTGCTTCCTTGCGCAGCAGATGGACAAGCCCGTCCGTCATGGAGCGCACGGCCATGCCCTTGACGCCAAAGCAGTTGGTCGCTGCAAAGCCCGCGATATTGGTATAGACAGCGCTATCGACCGTGATCTGGCCGGCGTCTGTATTCATACGGATCATCAAGATTCCTCCTTCTGGGATATTCAATTCATTTTAACCGATTTGCCGGGAAAGTACAAGTCAAAAAACGGGTTTCAGCCTTTTTCATAACCGGTCACGCCGTTTTGCTCCATCCATTGGAGCTTTTCACCCATCAAATACGTCAGCGTATCGGTTTCCGTCCGGTTGACGCCCGTCAGATACTCGCGCAGGTAATACAGATCGTTGTACGTCAGATACGGATAGTCGCCCTCGACATAGGTGCCGTCGGGCTTGATGCTGTAATAGAGATTATGATTCGGCATGACCCAGCCGGAGCCGGTATCCTCAATGGCCAGCAGCATCCGGTCGGCCAGTTCGCGCAGATCCTTCCGATTCAGAAGATCCGCCGCGTGATACAGCGCCAGACACTCCGACGCCTGATGGTTGAGCGAGGTGTGTGGAGCGGTGATCTCGTCCGGGTGCCAGTAGTCGGGAATCAGCCAGCCGCCGTTTTCCGTGGTGATGTGGCTTATGTCCGCAACCTGACTGAAAAAGGCGAGATAGCGGTTCATCGTCTCTTCAAACATCCCCTTGCCGAGCCTGCGGGTGGCCGAGATGTAAATTTCGAGCAGATCGGTATTGAACCGGGTGTCATAAAAGCCAGGCCCGATCCCGTAATCGCCCTGAAGCCACTCGCTGCCGGGTGTGGTGGGCACATAGCCGTAGTGGTTCTGCCGCTGCGACATGGTATCGAGCGACAGGATAATGAGCGCGGGCGCTTCCTTGCAGCGCGACATCCGGCCAAGGTAGCCCCGGATGCAGTAGCTTGCGGCGCAGCAGTAATAATAATTCTCACCCGCTGGGATATAATTGGAGGGCGATTTGCGGAAATAGCCGTCGAAGCACCAGTGAGAATCGCCGTTTTTCACATATGTGACCCACGCCTTCGCGCAGTTATCCACACTCCAGTCCAGCCCAAACGGTGCGGTCAGGACGAGTGCATCCGTTACGCAGTCCGGCGCAAGGCCATAGCCGTCCATTGCGATGCGTACGCCGCCGCTGCGCAGCTTCGTGGTACGCAGCACGCCGTCTCGATCCGGGAAATGCTCCCGGGAGCCGTTTTCGCGCATGGCGAACGTACGCGGCAGCGCAAGAAAATATGTCTGCCCGGAAGCCAACTCTACAACAACGACCGGTGAGGCATACAGCCCGTCCCCCAGCGTTTGCGAGCGCCAGTCTCCGGCGCTTTTGTCATAATACCAGACTGTGCCCGCTTCCGTGACGGTCTGGTCGAAAAAGCGGATATTGGAGCCCTTGCCTGTGGCGCGAAGACCGGTCGCGCTGACGCCGTCGGAGACGGCGTATTCCCGGCTTTCGATTTGATACTGCCCGTACTGGACAGTCTCAACATAGACCTCGGCGGTATATTTTGTGGAGGTCAATACCCGCTCCGGTGTGCGGCTCGGGGTATCGTCCGGCTCGTCCGAATCCGCCGGTGTCTCTTCGGCCGGGAGTTCGGCCGGGGCTGCTGCTTCAGATTCTGCTGCCGGTGAAGTCTCCGCCTGCGGCTTGCCGCAGGCGCATAGCTGCGCCAGTACCAGAATCAAAATCAGAATCAGCGTGAGTTTCTTTTGCATGGATACCTCCGAGGAAGGGTTTGGGCAGAACAATGGCGGCCATTTTTACAAAGCAGTCCGGGATACGCGCAGTCTCTGCAGGGGCCGATGTGGGCATCGGCCCCTACAGCTGGCGCGGGAGCGCCCGGGGCTCCCGCGCCAGTGCGAAAATCAGATCATGCTCGGCTGCCAGCAGTCGGGGGTTTCAAGGCCCATCATGGTCACGATGGTCGGCGCGACGTTGGCAAGGCCGTAATGGCCGTCCTTGATCTCATACTTGTTGTCGGGATCGTAGATGATGAAGGGAACGGGGTTGAGAGAATGCGCAGTGCGCACGCTGGTCTTGCCCTTCTTCGTCTCGAGCATCTGATCAGCGTTGCCGTGGTCAGCGGTGACAAGCAGCGTATAGCCATACTTGTCGGCAGCTTCCTTCACGCGGGCCAGACCTGCGTCAACGGCCTCCATCGCGGTAATGACAGCGCTCAAAACGCCGGTATGGCCGACCATGTCGCCGTTCGGATAGTTGCAGCGCAGGAACTGGTACTTATGCGAGGCCATGGCCTCGACCAGAAGATCGGTGATCTCCACGGACTTCATCGCGGGCGCCTGCTCAAACGGGATGACATCGGACGGAACCTCGGCATAGTCCTCAAGGCTCTCATCAACCTTGCCGGAGCGGTTGCCGTTCCAGAAGTAGGTGACGTGGCCGTATTTCTGCGTCTCAGACACAGCATACTCATGCACGCCTGCCTTGCACAGAACCTCGGTCAGCGTGTTGCGGATGACGGGCGGCTCAACCAGATAGTGCATCGGGATCTTGAGGTCGCCGTCATATTCCAGCATACCTGCGAACTTCACGCCAGTATAGTCACCGCGGTCAAACTTGTCAAAGTCCTTGCGGTCAAAGGCGAGGGAAATTTCCTGCGCACGGTCGCCGCGGAAGTTGAAGAGGATGACGCTGTCGCCGTTTTCAATCTTTGCAACGGGCTTGCCGTCATGCGCAACGACGAACGGCAGCAGATCCTGATCGATCATGCCGGGATTCTCGGCGCGGTAGGTTTCAATGGCCTCACGCGCGGAGGCGAACTGACGGCCCTCAGCCTGCACATGCGTGCGCCAGCCCTTTTCGACCATCGGCCAGTTGGCCTCGTAGCGGTCCATGGTAATGACCATGCGGCCGCCGCCGGAGGCGATCTTGTATTCATGCTCCGCGTCGTTCAGTTCCGCCAGAACGGACTCCAGCTGATCAACATAGTCCAGCGCACTTGTCGCGGGGACATCGCGGCCGTCGAGCAGGATGTGGCAGTAGACCTTTTTGAGTCCCATCTCACGCGTCTTTTTCAGCATCGCAATCAGGTGCGAGATATTGGAATGGACGTTGCCGTCGGACAGCAGGCCGATGAAGTGCAGCGCTTTGCCGTTTTGCAGGCAGTTATCCGTCAGGTCGATCCACGTCTTGGACTGGTACAGGGAGCCGGATTCAATGGACTCCTGTACAAGCTTTGCGCCCTGCGAATAGATCTGGCCGCAGCCGAGAGCGTTGTGGCCGACCTCGGAGTTGCCCATATCGTCGTCCGTGGGCAGGCCGACGGCGGTGCCGTGTGCTTTGAGCCACGTCATGGGGCAGGTCGCCATCAGGTTGTCGAGCGTCGGGGTGTTGGCCTGCTTGACCGCGTCGCCGGGGCCGCCGTCGCCGCGTCCAACACCGTCCATAATGACAAGTACGATCGGTTTTTTCATTGGTATTCCCTCCTGAGTAGGATATTCTCGAATTTCACTATATTTTACTACAATTTCCCCCGACTTACAACTTAATTTTCTTTGAACAATCGCAGGGCATGGGCGTTGGCCAACGCATAGACACGCGCAAAATCCACATGCGGGTTATAGACGGCCTCCAACTCGTCATGCAGCGCCTTCGCCTGTGCAAGAAGAGCGGTCACATCCGAAACATCCGGCAGCGGCGCGTCCGGCCCCCGGTAATAGCGCTTCTCGTCCGGCAGATAGACAGCCTCCGTCTCGTCCGGCAGGAGCGGGTTCTGGTAGAGAACCGCATTTTCCCGCGCGCGGAGCGCCTCCAATTCCTCGCCGGACACCAGCTGCACCGCGCCTGCGGGCGGCTCGGCAGAAAAAAGGCCCCGGCAGGTGATGGCCCGCAGGAAGCGCTTTTTCCGTTCCTCCTGCGCCGGGAGCGGACAGGACGGACGCGCAAACGCTGCAAGACGCGCATACGCCTCGCGGTAGAGCGCGCGATAGCGCGTCTGCAGAAGTTCAATAGCGCGGCGCTCTTTCTGCAAAGCAATGCGGTCATAGAACTGTCCCAGATCGAGATACAGCCCGGCGGCCCCGGGCGTGACGGCCTCAAGCACATGCGGGGCCGTGCCGTCGGCGTAGCCGGTGTGCAGGGCCGGGATATACACGCCGTCCACCGAATCCGGGTCACCGGAGCACAGGACGTATTCGGTATCCAGCCCTGCGTCCTCCGCCGCCTTGCCGATGGTCTTCATAAAACTCGACTTGCCGCAGCCCGGCCCGCCCTTGATCACCCACAGAAACTCCTCCGGCCCCCGGCAGAACTGCCCGTAAAACGAGACAAAGCCGGAGGCCGTATTACCACCCAGAAAATACCGCGTCACCGCCATGGAAAAGCCCTCCTGCACCTTAGAATACAGGTAGTTTATGCAGCCGCGCGGCGGGATGTGCGTGCAGTCAAACGGGAAAATACGGTGCGAATTTGTCGAAAGCTTTGTACTGTACATCGTATCAGAAAAACACCGTCCACGGGAACTGGGCCGGGGGCTGGGCCTCGAAGACGGCTTCGCCCTTTCCGTCCGGGAAGGAAAGCCGGTAAGACCAGAGCGCACAGGTGCAGCGGCCACAGCGGCTGCCGTATTTTCCGTCGCCCAACAGCGGCAGACCCCGCGAGGCAAACTGGACGCGGATCTGGTGCGTGCGCCCCGTTTCGAGCCGGATGCGCACAAGGCTCAGTCCATCCTGCCTAGCTAGAATTTCATAGTGCAGCTTCGCCTGCTTCACGCCGCCGCGCATCCGCTTGACCACATATGTTTTGTTTTTCACCCGGTCATGGAACAGCAGATCCTCCAGCGTCCCGGCCTTTTCCGCCGGACATCCGGTCAGAACGGCGAGATACGTCTTCTGCATCTGCCCCTGTCCCATCGCCTGCGTCAGGCGCGCGGCTTCCTGCACCGTCTTCGCATAGACCATTATGCCGCCGACTGTCTGGTCGAGCCGGTGAACGGGGAAAATGTCACAGCCCAGCTGCTCGGAGAGCAGCTGCGGCATCGCCTCCGCCTGCGTGCCCTGCGCGGCTATGCCGATGGGCTTGACGCAGACAAGATAGCGCGCGGTTTCCTTCAAAATTTCAATCATACGCTTCGCCTCGTTTCGGGCCTATTCTACCAGAAAAACAAGACGCGCGCAACGGCTTGCAATCCGCGGAAACTCCCGGTATAATACACACGAATATAAGAAACGGAGCAAATATCATGACAACAGAGCAATACCGGAAGAGGTCAGGCTTTTCCATCTTCTTATCCTTCTTCAAGCCCCACCGGGGGCTGTTTTTTCTCGACATGGCCTGTGCACTGGTCGTGTCGATGATCGATCTGGCATACCCCATTATCTCGCGTTACGCCATGCGCACGCTGCTGCCGCAGAGCGCATACCGCACGTTCTTTACGATCATGCTGATCGTGCTGGCAGCGTATGCGCTGCGGTCGGTGCTGTATTTCATTATCACCTACTGGGGCCACACCTTCGGCATCCGTGTAGAGGCTGATATCCGCGCGGCCCTGTTCGGTCACATGCAGGAGTTGGGCTTTGAGTTCTTCGACCGCAACCGCACCGGTCAGCTGATGAGCCGCATGACGACCGACCTCTTTGAGATCACCGAACTTGCCCACCACGGGCCGGAGGACCTGTTCATCTCGCTCGTGACCATCGTGGGTGCGTTGACCGTCATGACGACAATCGAGTGGCGGCTGGCACTGGTCGTGGCGGTCATGATCCCGGTGTTCGTTGCGATCATTGTCTCGCGCCGTAAGGCGATGCGCGAGGCCTCCCGCCGTGTGAAGAAAAAGACCGGCGCGATCAACGCTGACATCGAATCCGCCCTGTCCGGCATTCGCACGGCCAAGGCGTTTGCCAACGAACATGTTGAGGAGGAAAAATTCGACCGCTCGAACGACATTTACAAGACCTCCAAAAAGATGTTCCATCGGGAAATGGGCATTTTCATGGCCGTGATGGAGTTTTTTACGAGTTCTTTGTCCGTGGCTGTCGTAACCGTGGGCGGTCTGCTCATCATGAAGGGGCAGATGGACACCGTCGATCTTCTGACGTTTACGCTCTATATTGCGTCCTTTGTCAACCCCATCCGCAAGCTGGCAAACTTCACGGAACTGTTCTCCAACGGTACGGCAGGCTTTGATCGTTTTCTGGAGATCATGCGCACCGCGCCGGAACTGCACGACGCGCCGGATGCAATCGAACTGACGCAGGTGCACGGTGAGATCGGCGTGGAAAATGTAAGCTTTTCCTATGAGGACGATCCCGAAGTTCTGCACGATGTGTCCCTGCACGTCCCGGCGGGCAAGACCGTCGCCATCGTCGGCCCTTCCGGCGGCGGCAAGAGTACGCTCTGCCAGCTGATCCCCCGCTTTTACGACGTGACCGGTGGTGCGATCACCGTTGACGGCCACGACGTGCGCAGCGTCACGCAGGAATCTCTGCGCCGCTCCATCGGCATCGTACAGCAGGATGTATTTCTGTTCGCCGATTCCATTCTGGAAAACATCCGCTACGGTAAGCCCGGCGCGACGATGGAGGAGATCATTGACGCGGCGAAGCGTGCGGAAATTTACGACGATATCATGGCCATGCCAGACGGCTTTGACACTTACGTCGGCGAACGCGGCACGCTCCTGTCCGGCGGACAGAAGCAGCGCATTTCCATTGCGCGCATTTTCCTCAAAAACCCGCCGATTCTCATTCTCGACGAGGCGACGAGCGCGCTCGACACGCTGACGGAGGCGAAGATCCAGCACGCGTTTGACGAACTGGCGAAAAATCGCACCACGCTCATCATTGCGCACCGCCTGTCCACCATCCGCGCCGCAGGCGAGATCGTCGTCATTGCCGACGGCCGCATCGCCGAGCGCGGCACGAATGAGGAACTTCTCAAGCATAACGGCATCTACGCCAGCCTCTGCCGCACGCAGAATCTGCTGGCATAACTGAAACCGCCCTGCCGCGCAAAATGGCGCGGCAGGGCAAAAAAATCACCGGCAGCCCGCAATGGGCTGCCGGATGTTTTTTCTTAATCCCACGGATTGATGGGGTCATCAGGTTCAGTCGGGTCATCGGGATTGTCCGGGTAATCCGGGTCGATGGGATCCGGCTCCTCGGGCACCTCAGGCTCGACATACGGCGTGCATTTGTAGCTGGTGTTGCGGGCCTGATACGTATCCTTGTGCAGCGTCTCGGTCTTGATGACAGTACCGTTTGCATCCACATAATCGCGGTAGGCCATGACGGTCTTGCCGACGTAGGAATACTGCACCATGTCGCCCTTGATATACTTGTTGCCGTCCTTGTCAACAACGATATTGACAGTGTTGCCGTTTTCGTCGAGGGCGGTACCGGCGTCGGTGATGATGGTCTTGTCGCCGTCGATCTCCATCTTGGGCTGGACGGTCGCAACGACCTCGTGCCGCAGGACGATATGATCATAGCCCTTATCCTTCGGCGCGGTGCCCACAAGCTTGATATGGACATAGCCGCCGGAGACGGAAGCATCAATGCGCATCGGATGGTCGGTGCTGTTGACAAACTTATAGTCGAGACTGCCCCAGTAGATCGTCGCGTCCATGCCGAGCTGGACGTAGGTGACGGTGAACATATGCGGCGCACGCTCTGTGACCTTGAGATCGGCGTAGAGGCAGGCGGTATAGATCGTGGAGGCGACCTGACAGACGCCTCCGCCGGCCTCTGCCTCGCTCTTGCCGCCGGTCTGGTAGACGATAGCGGACTGATAGCCCTTCTCCGGCGTGCGCTCACCGACGATCTTGTTGAACGAAAACTCGTCTCCGGGGTTCAGGATGGTGCCGTCGATCGCCTTGCAGGCCAGCTCCAGATTCTTCGTGCGTCCGGCCTGCGCGGTGTGCGGGCTGTCGCAGGAGCCGAGTACATCAGAGAAGTATTCCTTCTCCAGATCAGCCAGCGTGACCTCCGGCTGAATTTCCTCGGCCTGAATGACGATCTTCGTGCCGGGTTCAGCCATGGCAAGCTGCTGGGTATAATACGACACGTCAAAGCCGAAGCCGACCTTTTCGGCAACGAGTTCCTTCTTTTCCTCGTCGTAATATGCGTCTTTCATCTCGGTTGCGAACTGGTCGTAATACCGTTGAAGATCAACCGGCGCGCAGGGCTCGGTGTCGTAATCGAACTTGAGTTCGGACAGATCACCGGCATTGAACCGCGCGACGACCGCATCATAGAGTGCATCGGCATCGAGCGAAATTTTCGGCGAACCCGTCACGACTGTGACGGTTTTCGCGTCGGCATCGACCGTAACGGTCGGGTCAACCTTTTCCGACGCACAGGCGCGGGCGGTCTGATCAATGAGATCGCGGATATACGCGGTATCGAGATTCGTCCCGGATTCGAGCGAAATGTCCTGCCGGGTCTTTTTTGCCCGTTCGTATGTGAGAAGCGCCGTAATCGGGCCGCCGTCGCGGCCGTAGTTCATGGCGGCGTCTGCCGCCTCGTCCGGGTTGAGGGCGACGTTGGTGATCTCGGGGGTAAAGTCAATCGTCCGGTCGGGCAGGACAACGGTCAGCGTATCGGTAGCTGTCTCCTGCTCGACGGCGAGCGTCACGGCGTTAATTGCCGCGTCCCGCTTCAATCCGCCGACGTTCACGCCCGCGACATAGACGTTTGGGAAGATGGTGTCGCTTCCCTTTAAAATAAAGCCATAGGTGCAGACACCGAGTAACGCCAGAAGCGCAACACATCCCGCGATCACGGCAGCCTTCTTTCCGGCATTGCCGGACGGCTGCTTCTTCGGCGCAGCGGCTCTGTCCGCCGCAGTCTTGTGCGCGGGGCGGCTGGCCTCAAATCTGCCTTTCTTTCTGATAAGAATCCCTCCTATTCAAAAGCCGCAGGGCGACATAATCTTTTTCTGTATTATACATAAACCGACCGATTTTTGCAACGGCATTCCCGACAGGAACAGGCCCCAGAATTCTGAAATTTCTATTAACATTTTCGGGTTTGTGCACTGCAAGTTCATTGCGTTAAATTAGCTTTGCGTTCAAAATTTGCAAGGCAGTACGGATTCGCCAATGCCCTGTAGGGGCCGATGCCCACATCGGCCCGTTGAGAAGTTGCAAATTTGCCGAAGATTTCCGTAAAAACGCAGCGAATCAAAACCTCCCCTTGCCATGTCCTG